>Ga0209477_1000125_pt1 | contig 41384 bp, 36 predicted proteins | sample KloWWTupernatant_FD_187180 | JGI IMG/M metagenome (GOLD analysis project Ga0209477, IMG submission 187180) | Active sludge microbial communities from Klosterneuburg, Austria, studying microevolution and ecology of nitrifiers - Klosterneuburg... | ecosystem: Engineered > WWTP > Aerobic digester >...
TCGCGTGCGCTCCTTAGGGATCGGGGGTGGGGATTGCTCGTCCCTCGCGAGCGCTCCTCAGGGATCGGGGGTGGGGATTGCTCGTCCCTCGCATGCGCTCCTCAGGGGCCGATGGTGCGGACCGTTCGGCTGTTGAACGTCGTTCACAAAACCGTCCGGTTTCCTTCCGAGGCCCCCAGCGACGCTGCTAGGTTGCCGATTAGCCGTGCTTGCCAACCCCAATGGAGGGCCGCATGAAAGATCAACTTTTCGCAATGATGCAGCGAGTGGGCCGGGCGTTCATGCTCCCCATCGCCATCCTGCCCGTGGCCGGTCTGTTCCTCGGTATCGGTGGTTCGTTCACCAACACCACGATGCTGGAGAGCTTCAACCTGATGGGGGTGATGGGCCCCGGGACGGTGGCCTACGACGTCCTGTCGATCATGTCCGCCGCAGGCAACATCATCTTCGCCAACCTGCCGATCATCTTCGCGATCGCCGTGGCGCTCGCCATGGCGCGGCAGAACAAGGCGGTCGCCGCGCTTTCCGGCGCGATCGCCTTCTTCGTCATGCACGCGTCCATCGGCGCGGTCCTGGCGATCCGGTTCCCGGAGGAGTTCCTCGCCAAGTGCACCGAGGCACAAGCCGCGGGCCAGACCCTCGAAGGCTGCCTGCCGCCCGGCTCGTTCGCCACGGTGGTCGGCATCCCGTCCCTGCAGATGGGTGTGTTCGGCGGCATCATCGTCGGCCTCGGCGTCGCCGCGCTGCACAACCGGTACCACAACATCCAGCTGCACGAGGTGCTGTCGTTCTTCGGCGGCGAACGCTTCGTCCCGATCATCTCTGCGGTCACCTACCTGATCGTGGGTATCGCGATGGCCTGGCTGTGGCCGTTCGTCCAGATCGGCATCAACGCCCTCGGCGCGCTCGTGATCGCGTCCGGCTACGCGGGGACGCTGATCTACGGCATCATCGAACGCTCGCTGATCCCGTTCGGCCTGCACCACGTGTTCTACCTGCCGTTCTGGCAGACCAGCGTGGGCGGGACGATGGAGGTCTGCGGCGAGGCCATCCAGGGCGCGCAGAACATCTTCTTCGCCCAGCTGGGCTGCCCGGAGACCACGCAGTTCTCGGTGGACGCGACCAGGTTCATGGCCGGCAAGTTCCCGTTCATGATCTTCGGCCTGCCCGGCGCCGCGCTGGCGATGTACCAGGCGGCTCGTCCGGAGAAGCGGGAACTCGTTGGTTCGCTGCTGCTGTCAGCCACGCTGACCGCGATGCTCACCGGCATCACCGAGCCGATCGAGTTCACGTTCTTGTTCGTCGCGCCGCTGCTGTACGTGATCCACGCGGTGCTGGCGGGTGTCTCGTTCATGCTGATGCACATGCTCAATGTCGGGGTCGGTATGACCTTCTCCGGCGGCATCATCGACCTGACGCTGTTCGGCATCCTGCAGGGCAACGACAAGACGAACTGGATCTGGATCCCGGTCGTCGGGGTGGCCTACTTCTTCATCTACTACTTCCTGTTCAAGTTCATGATCGCCAAGATGAACCTGAAGACCCCGGGACGCGAGGACGATGACGAGGAGACCAAGCTCTACAGCCGCGCTGACGTGGACGCCAAGACCGGACGTAACACGTCCATCGGTTCGAGTTCAGGTGCGGACGCTGCGGGCGGGCCGAGTGGCGACACCATCCTGGCCGCTTCGGTGGTCAAGGGGTTGGGTGGCCTGGCCAACATCACCGACCTCGACAACTGCATCACGCGGTTGCGCACCGAGGTGAAGGACTCCTCACTGGTCGATGAGAAGCTGCTCAAGAGCACCGGCGCCGCCGGCGTGATGACCTCCGGCAAGGGCGTCCAGGTGATCTACGGACCGCGGGTGACCGTGGTGGCGAACGCCGTCCGGGCATTCATGGAGAACCCGGTGGAGGTCGACCTGAGCGGTGGGGTACCGGTGACCGAGGCCGCAACGGGTGCCGCGGCGACCGCGGTGGCCGTGGCGACCATCGTCCGCTCGCCGTTGGACGGAAAGGTGATCCCGTTGGCCGACGTCGAGGACCCGGTCTTCGCCGGCGGCATGGTCGGCCCGGGCGTGGGAATCCGTCCGACGTCGAACACCGTGGTCAGCCCGGTGGACGGCACGGTGGTGCTGGTCTTCCCGACCGGACACGCGATCGGCCTGAAGTCCGACACCGGGGTGGAACTGCTGATCCACATCGGCCTGGACACGGTGAAGCTGGACGGCAAGGGCTTCACCACCCTGGTCGAAGCCGGTGACATCGTCGAGGTCGGCACACCACTGGTCACGTTCGATCCCGAGGTGATCGAGGCCGCGGGCTACAAGCTCACGACCCCGGTGCTGGTGACCAACGCCGCAGCTCTGCCTGGAGAGCTGCAGATCGTGGCCGCCGACGACGTGAAGGTGGGCAACGGCCTGTTCGTGGTCTGATCCTGAACGGTGGGCCCGCAGCCGCTGGTCGGCTGCGGGCCCACCTGCGTCCCGATCGGGCTTGGTCCTCGGGGCCGCGCCCATCCCCGGCCCGATCGATCGCGCCTTCGTGGCCGGCCCACCGACGTCCGCGCTGAGGGCTAGCGGCAACGCCGAGGACTGGTGCTCGAGTGCTGGCCCTGGGCGTAAGTCCTAGTCCTCGGCGGGGTTGGGGTCGGCGACGAGGCTATTGGTGGCGTGGGCGTCCCACCAGTTGAGGACGCGGGTGGCGTGGAACGTGAGCCACTTGGACGGCTCGCCGACGGGAACGTCCATCTCGAACCAGACGCGGCCCGGGTGGCGGCGCTCCTGCAGCCAGGTGCCGTCCGGACGCCGGTCACTGCGCACAGCTTCGATCGCGTCAGCCAGCCGCGGGTCGGGGCTGACACCGTCGTGCAGCGCAGCGCTGCGAAAGTAGTCGGCGGCATTCAGCGCGCTGTAGACCCACCGGAACGGATAGGCAACGTGCTTCGCCCACGACCCGACGACCTCGCCCGTCGCCAGCCGGTACAGCAGTCGCCGCTGCAGCAGGTACTCCTGCGCCGCGAGCCGGGCCGCGCGCAGGGCGCGGTCGCCAGTTGCGATCTCGTAATAGAGGAGCCCTTTCAGGGAGTTCAGGGTGGAGTGGAACGACGAGCGGGTCGAACCGTCCACCCACTCGCAGTTCCAGCCGCCATCGGGAAGCTGGTGTTCGGGGAACCACTCGACCAGACCGGACACGTCAGCGCCCAGCCAGGTGCCGTTGGCAAGGGTGAACGCGTTGATGCAACAGTCGACCTCGCCGCCCCAGTAGGGCAGTTGGTCGTACTCCCATCGGCTGTTCACGGCCAGCTTCTCTGCCGTCCCGGCCAGCGCGGCCGCATCCAGGCCCCAGTCGCGCAGCGTGTTCAGCGTCCAGGTCGTCGCGGTGTAGGGCTGGCCGGCACCTTCGGCGGCTTCTGGGCCGTCGAACTCGAAATCGCCTGGGAAGTATGCGCCGCCGGCCCACTGTCCGTCCGCATCCTGGTGGGAGAGCAGTTCGGCCCCGAAACCCTCGGTAGCGACCCGCGCCCGCGTGGCCCGCCAGGTGTCCTCGGACGCGACCACAAGGTCACGCTCAACCTGCCACCGCAGCGCGGGATCGGAGTCGAGCAGCCAGTCGAGCAGCTTGGTTTCGATTGCCATTGCCGCACGTTAGCGGGGCCGGTACGCCTCGCGAAGGGGTAGTTCTCGGGTCGGTTTGGCTGAGTACCGACCAGATGGTGCCGCGATCTGGACCCGTGACCCGCCGAATCGGCAGCAAGCCGGTCAATCTAGAGCTCCAGGGTCCGATTCGCGGCAGACGGACGCCGTCCGAGACGAGCGAGCGGCGTTGCCCACGAATGGCGGCCGCCGGACCACGGCGGACGATGCTCAGCTCACGCGCGACGCGATCAGTTCCTTCAGCGCTGAAACGTCGTTGGGCAGCTCGACGACGTGGCGGGGCAGGTTCTCCAGGCCCTCGAACGCCGACGGGCGCGGGGGCTCCACGCCGATCGCCTCAACGATGGTGGCGGCGAACTTCACCGGCAGGGCGGTCTCGGTGACGATCATCGGCACACCGGGGCGGACGTGGTCGCGGGCCACCTTCACCGCGTCCGCCGTGTGCGGATCGATCAGTACGCCGTCGCGCGCCCACACGTCCGCGATCTGCGTCAACCGGTCGGCGTGCGTGGACGAGTCCGAGACGAACCCGAACCGCTCCCGCAGCTTGGCGAACCCAGGCGTCCCGGACAGGTCGAAGAAGCCTTCGCGAGGCAGCACCTCCGCGAACAACTCGCGGACGCGCGCCGCGTCCCGGTCGAGCAGGTCGAACACGAACCGTTCGAAGTTGGACGCCTTCGAGATGTCCATGCTCGGCGAGGACGTCTCGTGCGTCTCAGGGGCCGAGCGCACCCGGTAGACGCCGGTGCGAAAGAACTCGTCCAGCACGTTGTTCTCATTGGTCGCCAGCACCAGCGACTCGATCGGCACACCCATCATCCGCGCCACATGGCCCGCCATGATGTTGCCGAAGTTCCCGGTCGGCACGCAGAACGAGACCGACTGGTCGTCGGCAGTGGTCACCCGCAGCCACGATGCGATGTAGTACACGACCTGCGCCACCAGCCGGGCCCAGTTGATCGAGTTCACCGCACCCAGGGAGTAGCGCGCCTTGAAGACGAGGTCGGACGCGACCGCCTTCACCAGGTCCTGGCAGTCGTCGAACACCCCCGATACGGCGATGTTCACGATCGCGGGGTCGTCCAGGGAGAACATCTGCGCCTGCTGGAACGGCGACATCCTGCCTGCGGGCGTCAGCATGAAGACCCGGACCCGATCCAGGCCGAGCATCGCGTACTCGGCAGCCGAGCCGGTGTCGCCACTGGTGGCGCCGAGGATGTTCAGCTCCGCCCCGCGCCGTTCGAGCTCATACTCGAACAACTGCCCGAGCAGCTGCATGGCCATGTCCTTGAACGCCGCAGTCGGGCCGTTCGAGAGGTGCGCCAGCCACAGGCCGCCGTCCAATTCCGTGACCGGGACGATCTGCGGGTCGGAGAACACCCCGGGGCGGTAAGCCCGCGCACAGATGGCCCGCAGATCGGCGTCCGGAATGTCGTCGATGAACAGCGAAAGCACCGCGTGCGCCAGGGCCGCGTACCCGTCGGTCTCCAGCAAGGTGCGCCACGAGGCGAGCGTGCCCGCGTCCACCTGGGGGTAGGTCTCGGGCAGGTACAAGCCACCGTCGGGCGCGAGCCCCTCCAGCAGGATGTCGGTGAACCCGAGGGACGCGCCCTCAGGGTCGCGGGTGGAGACGTAGCGCACCCGTCAACTCTACCGACCCGAACCTGAACGAACGGGGACGGTTCCTTTTCGTTCAGGTTATCCACAGGGCTTGACCTCCACCTCAGACAAGCTGGATTCCGTACGGCGTGGAGTTGCTTTTAGCCATGCCAGCCTTGGATTATTCAAGGGTGCTCGATCCAGCTGCGCGTCCGCCCGCCCAGCCGGCTGGGAGCGAGCTGACCAGACAGGCGACCGCGATCCTCACGCAGGCTCAGAACCTGGCTGACCAGCTCCGCACCGAAGCCCAGGCTGAAGCGGACGCTGTGCGCGCCGAAACGGCCCGCAACCGTGAACTCAGTGAACAGCTGGCCCGTGAAGTGGCCGAGCACCGAGCGGCAGCCCAGGAGGCGATGACCTCTGCCGCGACCCGCCTCGAAGAGGCCCGCCAGGACTCGTTCACCCTGCTGCGCGACGCCACCGAGCAGGCGTCCGCGATCACCGAGGCCGCCGAACGGACGGCCGCTGAAGTCACCGCCAGCGCTCGCGAGGAGGCCGAGCGGCTCGTCGCCGAGGCCCAAGCGCGAGCCGCTGCGATGGTTGCCGATGCCGAACAGCTCGTCGAAGCCGGACGCCGGCAACTGGCGGACGAGCGCGCGTCCGCCGAGACCGACCTGACCGGACGCCGCGAAGCGCTCGAGGCCGAGGAAGCGAGGCGCCGCGAGCAGACCGACGCCGAGCTGAGCGCGCTGCACAGTGGCGTGGTCAGCGAACTCGGTCGTTTCCGCAGCGAGGCCCAGGCCGAGGCCGACCAGCGCTGGGCCGAGCTGGCCGCAGACCGGGAGCGCTTCGAGGCCGAGGCCGCCCAGGCACGTAGCGACGCGCATGCCGAGCGTGAGTGGCTCCGGGCCGAGGCCCAGGCGAAGGCGGACGAGCAGTTGGCCGCCGCCGAGGCCCACGTGAACTGGACGCAGGAGGCGATGGCCGGCCTGCGCGCGTCCGCCGAATCCGAGGTCGAGGCGATGAAGCGCCACGCCCATCAGGAGCTGGCTGAGCACGCGCGCAACGTCCGCGAGCAGGTTGAGTTGGCGTCCACGACCACCGCGCATCGGCATCAGGCGATGATCGCCGAGGCGACCGCGACCGCCGAGGACCTGCAGGGCCGCTCGAAGGCAGTCCTCGAAGCGGCCGAGCGGGACGCGGCCAACACCAGCCAGCGCGCCCAGGAGGAGGCCGAGCGGACGCTCAACCACGCCCGCAGCGAAGCGCAGGCCCAGCTGGAGCGGGCCGAGCGCCGGCTCGCCGAGGCCGAAGCTGGTGCGAAGCTGATTCGCGAGCGCTCGTCCGCCGACCTGGAGAAGCTGCAACGCGACACTCTGGCGAAGACCCGCGCGAGTCGCGAGGAGGCCGTCCAGCTGCTCACCGATGCCCGAACCGAGGCGGACGCGGCGCGCGTCGAGGCCCGCGGGCTGATGGAACGCGCCCGCGCCGAGGTTGCCGCCCTGGCCCGCCGCCGCGACGATATCAACGCCCAGCTCGGGCACCTTTCCGGGGTGATCGAGGCGCTGGCCGTCTCCGAACGTCCCAACCAAGCTCCCAACCAAGTGACGGAAGAGGAATCATGACCCAGCAGAACCCGGCGTTCCGGACGGTGATGCGCGGCTACGACCCGAACGAGGTTGAACGCACTCTTGGCGATCTGCGCAAGGCGCTTGAGGCGGCGCGGGCCGAGGCCGCGGACGGTTCGGTCGCGGCGACCAAGCTGAACTCGCAGGTGGCGCAGCTCACCGAGCAGGCCAACAGCTACCGGGCCCGCATGGCCGCCCTCGAGCAGGAGCAGAAGGAGTCCACCGCGCCGTCCTTCACCGAGTTGGGCTCGCGGATCGGCAAAATGCTGAAGCTGGCCGAGGACGAGGCCGCCGACCTTCGCGCCAAAGCACACGCGGACGCGGACCGCGTCACCGCCGAAGCCGCGGCTGCCGCTGAGGCGGCAACGACCGCCGCCGACCGTTACGCCACCGACGTCACGACGAAGACGGACGCCGAAGCGGCGCGCGTCCTGGAGGCGGCCAAGCGCCAGGCCGACGAGATCATCGACTACGCCGACCGCGAAGCCACGGCCCGCCGCGAGGAGGCCGAAGCGGTCTACGAGCACCAGCGCGCTCGCGCTGCGGCAGCTGCGGCCGACTTCGAGCAAACCCTCGCCGAACGCCGCAACAAGTCGGCCGAGGAGTTCGCCGCCCAGATGCAGAACAACGAGCAGGCCATCACGATGGCCCAGGAGCGGCAGGCCGCCATCGAGGCCGAGGCCGACCGCACCCTGGCCGAGGCGAAGGCCCAGGCCGAGGCCCAGCTCAAGGCGGCCCGGGACGAGGCCGCCCACCACGTCGACTCCGCACGGCTGGCTGCGGAGAAGATCCGCCGCGAGTCCGAGCGCGAGTTGCAGGCCGCAAGTTCGCGCCGGGACGCGATCACCGCGCAGCTGACCAACGTCCGGCAGATGCTGGCGACGCTCGGCGGGGCCGCGATCGTGAACCCGCTGGCCGAGCCCGAGGAAGCCCCAGCCGTTGGCGAGGTTTCGTCAAGCTCAGCCATCGTTGTGGAAGACAACGACGAAGCCCCAGCCGATGACGAGGTTTCGTCAAGCTCAGCCATCGCCCTGGACGACAACGACGAAGCCTTCGCGACGGTGGCTGAGCCTGACGAAGCCCCCGCGACCGCCGACGTTGAGGAGCCCAAGGCATGAAGTTCCGCTACCTCGGCAACTCCGGGCTGAAGGTTTCGGAGATCTGCTACGGCAACTGGCTCACACACGGGTCGCAGGTCGAGAACGAGACCGCGGCGAAGTGCGTCCATGCTGCCCTGGAAGTTGGCATCACCAGCTTCGACACCGCGGACGTGTACGCGAACACCGTCGCCGAATCCGTGCTCGGCAAGGCGCTGAAGGGCGAGCGTCGGGAGTCGCTGGAGATCTTCACGAAGGTCTACTGGCCCACCGGGCCGTCGGGGCCCAATGACTGCGGACTGTCGCGCAAGCACATCATGGAGTCGATCAACGGGTCGCTGAAGCGGTTGAAGACCGACTACGTGGACCTCTACCAGGCACACCGCTACGACCACGAGACCCCGCTGGAAGAGACCATGCAGGCTTTCGGGGACGTCGTCCGGCAGGGCAAGGCGCTCTACATCGGGGTCAGCGAATGGGACGCCTCTCAGATTCGGGCCGGACATGCGCTCGCCAAGGAGCTGGGCTTCCAGCTGGTGTCGAACCAGCCCCAGTACTCGATGCTGTGGCGTGTGATCGAGGAGTGGGTGGTGCCGACCTCGGTCGAGCTGGGTGTCTCCCAGATCTGCTGGTCACCGATCGCGCAGGGGGTGCTCACCGGCAAGTACCTGCCCGGCCAGCCGCTGCCGAAGAACTCGCGGGCAACGGACGCGAACGGCGGCGCGGCGATGATCCAGCGCTTCCTGCGTGACGACGTGATCGAGACGGTGCAGAAGCTGCGTCCGATCGCCGAGGAACTCGACCTGTCGATGGCCCAGCTCGCGGTGGCCTGGGTGCTGGCCAATCCGAACGTCGCCTGCGCGATCATCGGTGCGTCCAAGCCCAGCCAGATTCGCGAGAACGTCGCCGCCAGCGGTGTCGAGCTCTCCGCCGAGGTGCTCAGCCGCATCGACGACGCGCTGGGCGATGTGGTCGTCCGCAACCCCATGCTGACCGCAGAGAACACGCCGAAGACGCGTCCCTGCTGAGCGGCACCCCTACGCTTCCCGAGCCTGTCGAGGGGTGGTGAGCAGAAATCCGCCTGTTGCCGCTCTCGGGGGCGGGCCTAGCGTGGACGCATGGCTGAGTCGAACCTGCAACATCTCCCGGACGCGGACTTCAAGCGGGTGCTGTGCGTGGTGGCGCACCCCGACGACATCGAATACGGCACCTCGGCCGCCGTGGCCGCCTGGACTGCTCGCGGCATCGAGGTGCACTACCTGCTGTTGACCGGCGGCGAGGCCGGCATGCAGCGTCCGCCTGAGCAGACCCGGGTGCTGCGCGCGGCCGAACAGCGCGAAGCCAGCGAGGTTGTCGGCGTGCAGAACCTGACCATCCTCGACCATCCGGACGGGGTGCTGGTCTACTCCCTCGACCTACGCCGCGACATCGCTCGGCACATCCGCCAGGTGCGTCCGGACGTCGTGGTCACTGGCTCGTGGGACGTGGAATTCGTTGCCGGGCTGAACCAGGCCGACCACCGCGCCGCCGGGCTGGCCTGCGTGGACGCGGTCCGCGACGCCGACAACACCTGGGTGTTCCCCGAACTGGCCGCCGACGAGGCCCTGGAGAAGTGGGCCGTCACCTGGCTGCTGGTGGCCGGGGACAACCGTCCGACTCACGGCGTGGACGTGACCGGACGCTCCCTGGAATGCGGCATCTCGTCCCTCGAAGCGCACGCCGGCTACCTGGAACACATCCCCGGCCACCCGTCCCCCCGCGAGCTGCTCACCGGGATGACCGCCGCCCAGGGCCAGGCGCTGGGCGTCCCCAACGCGGTGCTCTTCCGAGCCTTCAAGCTTTGAACGAGAAGGGGACGGTTCCTTTTCCGTTCAGGTTATCCACAGTTGCCGCCGTGCTGACGCCGTGTGCCTGTGGAGAAGTTGAACAGAAAAGGAACCGTCCCCTTTTCGTTCAGCGGGCGTAGAGCTCCACGAAATTCCGCAGGACGCGGTGCTGCTCGCCATTCACCTGGCTGTTGGCGGCCATGGTGATCAGGTCGTCCAGCTCGGACGGGTGGAAGTAGCCGGCGTGCTGGTAGATGCGCATGCGACCGGCGAGGTCGTCGGCGTCCAACTCGGGGTGGAACTGGGTCACGTAGACGCTCGAACCGACCCGGTACATCTGCACCGGGCAGTCAACACCGGTCGCGAGCATCTCGACGTTGGGCGGCGCGCCGTTGCAGGCCTCCTTGTGGCCCACGAACGCGTGGAAGCGCGGGCTGACCCCCGCCAGCAGCGGATCGGCCAGCCCGGCATCGGTCAGGGTCACCTCGATCGCGCCCACCGGCTCACCGAACTCACGGTCGACCACGCCACCGAGATGCGAACTCACCGTCCCGACGCCGTAACACATGCCAAGGAAGGGGAAGTCGGCGTCGACGATGCGATTCACCAGCACAGCCAGGTCGGCCTCCACGCGCTGCTGCACCGGTGACTTGGTCTCGTCCGAAATGCTGAACGAACTGCCGCCCAGGATCACGCCGGAGAAGTCGGCCAGATCGAGAGGCGGCAGCGCCTGGGACTCGATCCGCAGGTGCACAAGGTCGGACGCGTCCAGCCCGGTGTGGCGCAGGACCGAACCGTACTCGGCCTCAGCGGCGGTGTCGTGGTCGCGGGTCGCGAGGAGCAGGAAGGGCAGCACGGGAGCCAGAGTAGATCATCCGCCGAACGGCGTCGCGGCGCCCGTCTCGGCCAGCAGAAGGCGCAGGGCGGCTTCAGGCCCACCGGACGCGCGTTGCCGGCTGTAGCTGGCGCCCCGTGCGGCTATCTCGGCGGCGAAGCTCAGTTCGGTCTCGCAGCCGAGGTCGCGGGCGACCGGGGTTAGCCGCTCCAGCCACTGCAGCAGTCCCTCGCGCAGCGGCACCTCACGTTTGTCGCGGTTGGGGGTGATCACGTCGGCGTCCATGCCGTAGCGGGCGGCGCGCCACTTGTTCTCGCGCACCAGCCACGGCGCCAGCGACTCGTAGGTCTGGTCACGGGCGTAGCCGCGGGAGATGTGCTCGACCAGACACTGGGTCAGCGCGGCCAGGCAGCCGATCTCGGCCAGCGTGGGCACCGAATCGCCCGTCCGATTCTCGACGGTGCCGAACTTGGGGGACGGCCGGACGTCCCAGCGGATCTCGCCGGCGACGCTGATCATGCGGCAGTCGAGCAGGTCCTCGGCGTACTCCTCGAACTCCGACCAGCGGCTCATCGGGTAGGGCAGGCCGTTGGTGGGCAGCTGCTGGAAGATCATCGTCCGCTGCGACGCATAGCCGGAATCCTGACCCTCCCAGTACGGCGAGGAGCACGTGATCGCGAGCAGATAGGGGTAGAAGCGGGCCAGGCCATTGGTGATCGGAAGGGCCTTGTCCTTGTGGTCGACGCCGACGTGCACGTGCGTGCCGCAGATCGCCATCTGCTGTCCCCAGTACTGGTTCAGCTCGGCGACCACGTCGTATCTGGCGTTGGTGAATCGCTCCTGGTGCGAAGCTTTGCTGAACGGGTGTGATCCGGATCCGATCAGACCCAGGCCCATCGGCCCGATCGCGCGTTGCACGGTGAGCAGGTTCGCCGCGAGATCGGCCACGGCCTCGGCGACGGTTGCATGCGCGCCGGAGACCAATTCGATCATGTTCTTGAGGTATTCCTTGCGGATCGGCTCGGTCTCGCCGCCGCCGCACGCCTCGAGGACGGCTTCCGCGGACGGGGTGAGTTCGCCCGATTCGAGGTCGACCAGAGCCAACTCCCACTCGATGCCCACGCTCGACTGCTCGGACGGTGCGAAGTCGACGCGCATGCCCGGCTCCTCCCTGATCTGCACTGATCCTAGACAGATACCCAATGCGCGGCCGATCGCGAAACCGACGCTCAACCCAATTTCGGCGGGTTATGAGCCGATGATGGGAGGTCCGAAACGGCACAACCCACTTTCAACTGGTTGTGAGCGCGAATTCGGGCTGCATAACCGGTCAAAATCGGGTTGAACGCGCCGGTGTAGCTGAACCACCCGCCATAACCGGTCAAAATCGGGTTTGGCGCGCCTACAGCGTGAGAATCACCTTGCCGATGTTCTGCCCGGACGCGAGGTGCGCATGGGCCTGGGCGACCTCCGCCAGGGGGAACCTGGTTTCGGGCGCGGGCTTGATGGCGCCCGCCGCGACCAGTGGCCAGACCCGCTCGGCGACCGCAGCGGCGATGGCCGCCTTCTGTGCGCTCGGACGCCCGCGAAGGCTGGTCGCCGTCACCAACGCTCGCTTCACCAGCAGCGCGTTCAGGTCTAGGGTCGCCTTTCGTCCGCCCTGGAGGCCGATCACGACCAGGCGTCCGTCCGGTGCCAGCGAGGCGACGTTCGACTCGAGGTACTTGGCGCCGATCACGTCCAGGATCACGTCCGCGCCCTTGCCGGCCGTGGCGTCGGCGACCCCGGCAACCCAGTCGTCGTGGTAGTCGAGAGCCACGTCCGCGCCGAGATCGCGGCAGAAGGCGAGCTTCTCGGCCGAGCCGGCGGTGGTGAGGACGCGTGCGCCGATGGCCTTGGCGTACTGGATCGCGAAGGTGCCGATGCCGCCCGTGCCACCGTGGATGAGGACGGTCTCGCCCGCCTTCAGGTGCACGTGGTCGAAGTTGGAGAGCACGGTGGCGGCGACCTCGATGAGCCCGCCGGCGCTGATCAGGTCGATGCCCTTCGGCGGACGGATCGCCTGGCCGGACGGAACGTTCACGTACTCGGCGTAGCCGCCGCCGGCCAGCAGCGCGACGCACTCGTCGCCGATCGCCCATCCGCTGACACCCTCGCCGAGTTCGACGATGGTGCCCGCAACCTCCAGGCCGATCACGTCGCTCGCTCCCGGGGGCGGCGGGTAGAAGCCCTGCCGCTGCAGCAGGTCGGCCCGGTTCACGCCAGCAGCATGGACGGCGACCAGCACCTCGCCGGGTGCAGCGAAGGGTGGCTTGGCCTCAGCGATGATCAGGTTCTCGGGACCGCCGGGCTCGGTAACGGAGACGATGCGCATGTGCCCAGCTTTGCACGTCCGCGGAAGCGGACCCTCGTGAAGTATCGAGCACTTTCAGCATGAATCGTTATGATGGGCCGACTGGCGAGGTCGCATAGTGGACTAGTGCAGCCGCCTTGAAAGCGGCCGAGCTGAAAGGCTCCGTGGGTTCGAATCCCACCCTCGCCGCGTGACGGCAGCAGACAGGGATGCGGGGGTGCCGACGACTCATCACGTGAGGCAACGGCCACCGCTGCGCGCTCTCGCACTGGCCGCCGCTCTGATGGTGGTCGGACTGGTGCTGGTGCTGATGGCGCACCTGCTGGCCTGGCACCTGGTCCTGGCGCTGGTCGGTTCGCTCGCGCTGTTGCTTGGGGTGGCGCTTTTCGTCGCCTCCTTGGCGATGGCGCGGTCGATGTCGGTGGACGTGGTGCTCGACGATGTGGGCTACCGAGTGTCCGGCCCAGGCACCGAAGAGACCGGACGCTGGGCAGACATCAGCCGGGTGACCCGCGCGGACGGCACGCTGACCCTGCGGCGCCTGGACGGCACTGCGCTGCACTTGGTGGTCTCCCGCAGCAGCGTGGCCGACCTGGACGCACTTGGCGCCGACATCGCCCGCCGCCTGGACGCCGACCGCGGCTACCACTAGGACTCAGGTTTCCTGCCTGACGGCGTCCATCGACCCTTCGTCAGGCTCAGGGAGCGTGAAGGGCTCGCCGGGGCTTCTGCGTACGGTGGCTGAGCTTGACGGAGTCTCCCAGGGGTACGGTGGCTGAGTTTGACGGAGTCTCCCAGGGGTACGGTGGCTGAGCTTGACGAAGCCCCTCGCGGCTAGGTCACTTCTCCGGGTGGTACCCGCAGACGTCCTCGAGGTCGTCGCTCTTGGCCTTGGCGGTGGCGGGCGCGGTGCCGCTCGCTTTCGCAGTGCTGCTCGCGCTGCCCGACGGGGTCGCGCTGGCGGTAGGACTGGTGCTGGCCGCGTCCGTCGGGGCAACGCTGGCGGTCGCGTCCGTGGGCTCGGCGGTGGCGGACTGGCTCGGCTCGATGCCCTTGTCCGTCTCGTTGAGGGCCTTCTTCACGCGGGTCTGCACCTTGTCCCAGTCGGGGTTGGAGCTGGTGAAGCCGGCGGTGCCGGGGGTGAAGACGACGCTACGGAGCTTGGTGTTCTTCACCTTGGCGGCGAGGTCGACCAGAGCGGGCAGCAGCGAGCGGGGCACGTCGGTGGTGATGGTCTTCTGACCGGCGGCGGCGATGGACTGGTAGTTCTGCAGGACGGCGAGCGGGGTGGTCTGCTGCACGACGGCGTTGATGACGCAGCGCTGGCGCTCCATGCGCATGTAGTCGTCCAGGCCGTAGCGTCCGCGGGCGTACCAGAGGGCCAGGCGTCCGTTCATCTCCTGGTTCGGGCCGACCTTGATGTAGCCCTCCGGGGGAATGCCGGCGTCCGTCTGGCCGCCGATGGGGATCTCGTAGTTGACGTTCAGGGTGATCCCGCCGATGGCGTTGATGAAGTCCTTGAACCCGTCCATGTTGACCTTGACGTAGTAGTCGACATCCAAGCCGAGGGCCTCGCCGACGGACGCTTTGAGTACCTCGGCGCCGAAGTCCTTGGTCTTGCCGAGGATGCTGTGGTCCGTCACGCGGTTGGGGACGTTGCGGTACATCGCGTTGAGGAAGTACTCGGCGTTGGCGGAGTTCACGCCGTCGTAGAACCCATTGGGGTAGTACTTCGAGAGCGGGGAGTTCTTGGGGAAGGGCATCTTCGCGGTGTTCCGCGGCAGGGTGAAGAGCGTAGTGGCGCCGGTGTGGGTGTCGACGGTGGCGACGATGACGGTGTCGGTGCGGTCGCCGAGCTTGGCCGAGCGGTCGTTGCCGGAGTCGCCGCCGAGGACGAGGAAACTGATGCGATCCGTTCCCGCCCAGGGGTCTTCGACGTTGACCGGCGACTGGGTGCCGGACGGGTCCTCGGGCTCGAACATGTTGTTGACCAGGCCGGCGGTGGCCCAGGCGTAGCTGGAGCCGACGGCCATGGGTGCCGCGACGACGAAGGAGAGCAGTCCGACGACGCCCGCGCCGGCGAGACGCTGCCCGGTGGTGGGGTGGTCGGGACGAAGGGCGAGGTGGGTGAAACCGATGATGATGACGTACAGGACGGCGATCGCAACAAGGCCGACGGCGAGGCCCTCGAGTGCGTTCGGCGCGAGTGCGAGGTTGCTCAGGAGCTTGCGCTGGGTGATGAACAGGGCGATGCCGCCACCGACGACGAGGGCGAACAGTCCCATCAGGACGCCGCCCAGCACTCTGCGTCCGGCTCGCCAGAGGCCGAGGCCCGGGATGATCGTGCCGAGAACCGTCCAGCCGACGGCGGAGCCGAAGGTCCGCTGGTCCGCCACCCGCCGTGCCGTACCGCCGCTGCCGGCGGGTTGGGATTCGGCGACGCGGCGCGGTGCGCTGGGCGTTTCAGGGGCGGAAGTCATACTGGAGGGTTTCCTTTGGGAGAACGAGGGCCGACTACTAGGTTACCGGCCGCGACAAACCAGAATCGCCGTTCGCTTTGCCGCCGCGCGCGGACGCCTTGTAGGCTGATCCACGGTCTTGGAGGTGTCGCCTAGTCCGGTCTATGGCGCCCGCCTGCTAAGCGGGTTTCGGGCTTCAACCCGATCCGGGGTTCAAATCCCCGCACCTCCGCCATGACAAGGGGAAACGCCCCTCCCGAGGGTCACTCGGGAGGGGCGTTTCCGGGGTCTGGACGGGCTTAGTCTCAGTTTTAGTCTCATATGAAGCGGGCGCCATCACGGACCTCCCCGGACGGCAGCGGGCACCTGCGGATCGCCGCGAATGGCGTAGCCCGAGATGCCAAGCGCAGCTCTTGCAGAAAGCGGGCGCTACCCGGGCCAATACCCGTCTGATAAGGGCATCTGGGGGATGGCCGAAATCGAACACCGTCACCACCGGGAGCGCTGCGCGGCGGGTGCTGCGAGCGCCCACTCCCCGGCTCGACGCCCCTTGCGATCGCGACCTCGGCGGTCGCGACGAGGATTCGCTTCGGCCCCGCCGACGTCAGGAGTCGGGTGAGTAGCCGTCGCCGACAGCGCTCGGCGGTCAACCATCCGAGCAGGTCCGCTCAGCCGGCGAGCCGCGTGCGGATCTGTGCGAGCAGGTCGGCGGGATCGAGCCACATGGAGGGGTACTCGCCGTACCAGCGTTGCACCCCGGTCGCATCGATAAGGACGAAGCTGTGGCCGGGCAGGTCGGCGTGCATGCCCTTGCCGAGGGTGCCGTACGCCCTGGACACGGTGCCGTCGTCGAGGAGGAATGGGGTGGTGACGGCGTACTGGGCCATGTCGGCGGTGATGTCGGTCTTGCTGTTCATCACGATTGGCAGCACGGTGAGGCCGGCGGCGTCGAAGTCGGTCTTGTGCTTCTCGATCTCGGCCATCTGCATGATGCAGGCGCCGCAGCCGGCGCCTTCGTTGAAGTAGAGCAGGACGGGTCTTCCTCGCAGCGCCGACAGGGTGACGGTGGTGTCGGCGGTGGTGCGGAGGCTGAAGTCGGGCGCGGGGCGGCTGGTGGTTGCCGAGGTGGTCTGCGAGGTCAACAGCATGCCGGTCACCACGGCCACGACGGCAAGGGCGCTGCTCCAGCCGAGCAAGCGTCTCCAGTTGCGACGACGCTTGTCGGCTGCCGTGGCAGCCTTCTGGCGGGCGTGGAGTTCCTGGCGGGCTGTGGGGTTGCTCATGGATGGTCCTTTTGGATGGTCAGTGGCAGGGGGCGGAGGGTTCCGGTGTCGAGGCTGCGGCCTCCTCGATGGCGGGTGAGCCGTCGTCGAACAGGCGGGGGTCGCGTCGGCCGATGAGGGTGCCCCAGACGAAGACGCCGGCGATGGCGAGCAGACCCAGGCCGAGGACGGGTTCGGGGACGGGCCGCAGCCAGGTCTCCAGCGAGGCGAACCAGCCGGCCAGCGCCCGTCCGGTGGCGACCTGGAGGTCGGGGCCGCTGGTCATCTGGCCGGTGTTGGCCAGGTAGATGATGAAGCCGCCCATGATCGCGAACCCGGCCGAGACGACCAGGTTCACGGTGTTGGTCGCCAGCGTCCAGCGTCCGAGCCGGAGCCGGACGGGCTTGGCGACCAGGGGTTTGTTCCGCAGCCCGGTGGCGTCCCAGACCAGGGCCATCACGAACAGCGGGAACACCATCCCGAACACGTAGGCCAGCCCGAGGCCGACGCCGCCGACCGGATTCCCGGCGAGCGCGGACAGGGTCATCACGCCGACCAGGACGGGTGCGCAGCAGCTGGATGCGATGCCGCTGAACACGCCGAGGGCAAAGAAGCTGGCCCCGTCCCCCCGGCTGGTGTCGGGGGTGCGCAGGAAGTTCGGCAGGCTCCACATCCGGCCCGAGAGGGTGAAACCGGCCAGGACGAGCATCAGGATGCCGCCGGCCCAGTACAGCACGCTGTGGTACTTGGCGATCGCCGCTGCGATCAGGCTCACCCCGACCGTGATCGGCACGAGGATCGAGGCGAGCCCGGCGGCGAACAGGAAGGTGAGGGGCAGCAGCCGCCACTTCCGGTTCTTCACCGCCCCGGCCAGGTAGCTGGGGGCGAGGAACACGATGCAGCAGGGAGCGAACAGAGCGACGCCGCCGGCGAAGAACGCGGCCAGGACGCCGCCGGTGGTCAGCAGGTCACCCACGGTGAACCTGCTTGGTGGCGGCCGTCAAGCGACGGGCGAGGAGGGTTTCGAGCTTGCGCCGGGGCAGACGTCCGGCTGAGAACCAGGCGCCATCCACGAGGATGAGCGGGTTCATCGCTGGACGGTGCGCAGCCAGGAGCTCGCGGCCAGCGGCGGAGGTGGCTTCGACGAGATCTATCCGGATCGGTGCGCCGGCGTCGGCCATGGCGCCCAACGCCTTCCGGGCGTCTTCGCAGAAGTGGCACCCGGGCGCGGTGACCACGGTCACCGTTGCGGTGTGGGGGCTCATCGGGTGGCGCCTTCTCCGCGGACGCCGGTGGGTGTCGGGTCGGGTTCGGCGGCACTGACCTCGCCCGGGGTGAAGGTCGGCTGCTGCCAGGCCTGCGTCAGCTGCGCCGGCGGAGATGCCGGGGTGCCGGCCTGCGTGCGGGTGTGTGCGCCGCCGAGGGAGGCGAGGATCCAGAACACGCCGGCCCAGATCGCGGCGACGGCGATCCCGCCGAACAGCCACGGGAGGGTCATGCCCATCCCGCCGAATCCCATCATGGGAACCTCCTGGGGTACTCGATTGCCTCCAGCCAACGCCGCGTCCCGGGTTGAAACCCCGAAGTGACGATGAAGAAACGATGTAGATGGCCGGCGGCTTTGGGATCGTCGCCGACGGGGGCGCATGATGGCGGCCATGATCGATACCGCGGCCCCCGCGCATGTGCTGGTGGTGGACGACGAGACCGTGCTGGCCGGCATGGTCGCGAACTACCTGCAACGAGCGGGCTTTCGCACGAGCGTCGCCCACGACGGCATTCGTGCGGTCGAACTGGCATTGGCCGAAGCCCCGGACGTTGTGGTGCTCGACCTGGGGCTGCCCGGCAGGGACGGGCTCGAGGTCTGCCGGGAGATCCGCCGGCACTCGGACTGCTACATCCTGATGCTCACCGCCCGCAACGAGGAGATCGACAAACTGGTCGGGTTGTCGTCCGGCGCGGACGACTACATGACCAAGCCGTTCAGCGCCCGCGAGTTGGTCGCCCGCGTCCAGGTGCTGCTGCGACGCCCCCGCGCGGACCGCGTCCGGGACGAGCCGTCCCGCCTGGTCGGGACGCTGCGGCTGGATCCGGCCGGACGCCGGGTGTGGGTGAACCAGGTGGAGGTCGAGCTGACCCGCACCGAGTTCGACGTGCTCGACGTCCTCTCGGCCCGGCCGAAGGCCGCCTTCACCCGGCGCCAGCTGGTCGACGCCGTGTGGGGTGAGGACTGGGTGGGCGACGAACACCTGGTCGACGTCCACATCGGGCACCTGCGACGCAAGCTCGTCGCGGTGGCGGACCTGCCGTTCGTCGACACCGTCCGCGGTGTGGGCTACCGGATGGGCCCGGCGCAGTGACGACCTCCAGACCGACAAGCCTCACCACCCGGCTATTGGTGCTGCAGATCGCGGTCTCAGTCGCCATGGCGCTGACGATGATCGTGGTGGCCGTGATCGCAGGTCCGCCACTGTTCGAGGCTCACATGCGGGCGGCCGGCCACGACAGCCCCGAGGTGCTCGAGCACTCGGAAGAGGCGTTCAACACCGCCGGAACCCTGGCGCTGCTGATCGGCCTGGCCATCGCCGCCACCGGGGCGATCGTGGTCAGCGTGCTGGTCAGCCGCCGGCTGCGCCGCTCGCTCACCGGACTGGGGGACGCGGCGGCGCGGATCGCGGACGGCGACTACGGACAGCGGGTCGAGCGAACCGATTCCCGCGAACTGGCCACGTTCGCGGACAGCTTCAACACGATGGCCGCCAGGCTGGACGCGATCGAAGCCAGCCGGCGTCGGCTTTTGACCGACCTCGCGCACGAGATCCGGACCCCGTTGGCCAGCATGGAGATCTGCGTGGAGAGCCTCGAGGACGGAGCCATCGAGCCCGGCCCGGAGGCGTGGCAGATCCTTTCCAGCCAGATCGGGCGCATCTCCCGACTGGCCGACGACCTCGGCCAGGTGTCCGCGGCAGAGGAGGGCCGCCTCGACCTCACCCTCGCACGGGTGGAGGCGCAGGACGTGGCCCGCGACGCCGTCCTGGCTGCTCGGGAGGGGTACGAACGCAAGCGGGTTGCCCTCATCCTCGTTCCCGGCCCGCCCGGTCTGCGGGTGAACGCCGACCGGGACCGAATCGAGCAGGTGTTGGGTAACCTGCTGTCCAACGCGCTGCGGCACACCCCGACCGGCGGACGGGTGAGGATTGAGGTCCGGCCGGACGGGGAGGCGGTCGCCTTCGAGGTGGCCGACACCGGGGACGGGATCGCAGCCGAACACCTGCCGCACATCTTCGAGCGTTTCTACCGGGCCGACTCGGCCCGCGACCGGGACAGCGGCGGCACCGGCGTCGGGCTGGCGATCAGCCGCGCCATCGCCCGGGCACACGGTGGCCAGCTCACCGCGGCCAGCGGCGGCGCAGGCTGGGGCGCCACGCTCACTCTGCGCCTACCCGGGTCGGCCTGAGGCTTCATCAAAACAACATCGAACCCGCTGGGATCCGGCCGCGAGCCCGCACAAGCTTGAGGTGATGAGCACACCGAACCCGAACCCTTGCCTTACTCGGCGCCAACTGGTCGTCGGCGGCCTCGGCCTGGGCGCGTCCGCCCTTCTCGCCGGCTGCACCGCCGCCACCGGCGGCCCGCCCGGCGCGCCGGTGCCCGTCCCCGCTGCGCCCACCCTCCCTCCGCCCGCCGTCGAGGCGACACTGCGGCCGGGAGTCTCCACAGTCGACCTCGGCGGGGTCACGGCCCAAACGTGGTGCTACGACGGACGGGTCCCCGGCGCCGAACTGCGGGCGAAGGCCGGTGACGTCGTCCAGATCCGGGTGCGGAACGGGCTTCCCGTCGAGACGAGCGTCCACTGGCACGGCATCCGGCTGCACAACGCCGCCGACGGCGTCCCCGGCATCACCCAGGACCCGATCGCCGCCGGAGCGGACTACACCTACACCTTCACCGCGCCGGATCCAGGCACCTACTTCTTCCATCCGCACAGCGGCGTGCAGATCGACCGCGGCCTGTACGCGCCGCTGATCATCGACGATCCGGCCGAACCCGGCGACTACGACACCGAGTGGGTGCTGGTGCTCGACGACTGGACCGACGGCATCGGACGCAGCCCCGACGACATCCTCGCCGCGTTCAAGGCCGAAGGAGGCACTGTCGGCCAGGGCATGAACCACGACATGGGCGGCATGGGCGGAATGGGGCGATCACCGCTCGGCGACGTCGGCGACATCGCCTACCCCCACTACCTGATCAACGGCCGCATCCCCGCCGCGCCCCTGACCCTGACGGCCAAGCCGGGGCACAAGGCCCGGATCCGGATCATCAATGCCGCCGCCGACACCCTGTTCCGGGTCGCCCTCGGCGGACACAGCCTGACCGTCACCCACACCGACGGCTATCCCGTTCAGCCCACGAACGCGCGGGCGGTGTACGTCGGGCAGGGGGAGCGGGTCGACCTGCTCGTCTCGCTCGCCGACGGCGTCTTTCCCCTGGTCGCCGCGGCGGAGGGCAAACAGGGTCAGGGGCTGATCCTGGTGCGCACCGGCTCCGGCGCGGCACCGTCGGCGGGCACGTGGCCGGTAGAGCTCGACACCGACCCGCTGCTGCTCAGCGACCTAGCCCCCTCCGAAGCGGCCAGGCTGCCCCAGCGCGAACCCGACCAGATCGAGCGGGTCACCCTCAACGGACAGATGAAGCCCTTTGCCTGGGGCATGAACGGCACCACCTTCGGCTCCGATACCCCGATCCGCACCAGCGCGGGCCGTCGGGTGCGACTGCAGATGACCAACGAGACGATGATGGCCCACCCAATGCACCTCCACGGGCACACCTGGTCGCTGCCCGGACGCGGCGGCCTGCGCAAGGACACCGTGATGGTGCTGCCGATGCAGACCCTGGTCGCCGACCTGCAGGCCGACAACCCCGGACGCTGGGCCTACCACTGCCACAACATCTACCACGCCGAGATCGGCATGATGACGACCCTGCAGTACTGAGACCTGGGCCCGGCAGACTTCCGTGGCATCGTTCAGGGGATGTCTCGCAGGTAGCCCTTCATCTCCTCGATCTCCGCTTGTTGGGCTTCGATGATCCGCCGGGCCAGGTCCTTCACGCGTGGATCGGTGAGGTTCGCGTTCTCGCTGGTGAGGATGGCGATCGAATGGTGGGGAATCATGCCCTCCAGCCAGCCGCGGTCGCTGATCGTGGCTTGCGTCCGCGCGAGCCACAGCCCGGCGCCGAAGACGACGACGCAGAGCCCGACCACCATCAGGTTCGCCCTGCTGCTGCGGTACATCCGCCGCATGAACCACAGCATCACCAGCGCCATCACCGAGGCCGACATCATGGTCATGAACAGCCTCGTCCAGCTGAAGTAGACGTGGTCGATGGCAAAGGTGTTGAAGTACATGACCACGTACATCAGCACCGCCGAGGTGGCGATCATCGCCGCGAAGCGAAGGTATGGCCGTCCCCCGGACTCGCCCTGCTGATCCTCATCCCCGCCTGCGGTCGACATGTGCGAATCCCTTCCCGCTCTGTCCGGCCAGCTCCCGCCGGCCAAGCTGCCCCGTACCCTCGCCGCTAGGTGCTCAACCGGTCCGGGCGCAGATCGAGCCGCCGCAGCCACTGGGCGTTGAGCGCGACCACGACTGTGGACAACGACATCAGCACTGCACCGACCTCCATGGGCAGGGTGACCCCGACCGGCGCCAACACGCCGGCGGCGAGGGGGACCGAGACGAGGTTGTAGCCGGCCGCCCACCACAGGTTCTGCACCATCTTGCGGTAGCTGGCCTTTGACAGCTCGATCACCGACACGACCGTCCGCGGATCGTCTCCGGCCAGGATCACCCCGGCGGACGCGATCGCCACGTCCGTGCCGGCTCCGATCGCCAGCCCCACGTCGGCCTGGGCCAGCGCAGGGGCGTCGTTGATGCCGTCGCCCACCATCGCGACCTGTTCGCCGGCCGCCTGGAGTTGCATGACCCTGGCTGCCTTCTCGTCAGGGCGGACCTCTGCCAGGACGGTGTCGATGCCCAGCTGGGCCGCGACGCGGTCGGCGACGGACTGGGCATCGCCGGTCATCATGGCAACCCCGACTCCGAGCCGGTGCAGCTCGGCAACGGTCTCGGCGGACTCGGGTCGGACCTCGTCGGCAAGGCTGAGCGCGCCGACCACCCGGTTCTCGCTCAGCACGTACAGCCTGGTCAGACCCGCATCGTCCGCCGCAGACCCGGCGAACGGGTCGTTGACGCCGACCTCGTCCAGCAGCCGGGGGCCGCCGACGCGAACCAGGGAGTCGTCCACCCGGGCCGAGACGCCCAGCGCGGGTTGGGAGCTGAACCCGCTCGCTGCCCTGACCTGCAGGTTGCGGGCCTGGGCGGCGCGGACGATCGCCCGGGCCAAAGGGTGCTCACTGTCGATCTCTGCTGCGGCCGCGAGAGTCAGCACATCCGCCTCGGTGTGACCGCCGACGACCTCGACCAGGGTCAGGGCGGGCTGACCTTTGGTGAGGGTGCCGGTCTTGTCGAACACGACGGTGGTGATCGTCCGCATCCGTTCGAGGGCTCCCCGGTCCTTGATCAGAACGCCGGCGCGCGCCGACCTCTCGGTCGAGATGGCGACCACCAGCGGGATCGCCAGGCCGAGGGCGTGCGGGCAGGCGATCACCAGCACGGTTATCACCCGGACGACGGCCTGGTCGGGCTGGCCGAGCAGCGTCCACACCACACCGGTGATCGCCGCGGCCGCGAGTGCGAACCAGAACAGCCATGCCGCGGCCCGGTCGGCGAGCAGCTGCGCCCGGGATGTCGAGTTCTGTGCCTGCTCCACCAGGCGACGGATCCCGGCCAGGGTCGTGTCCTCACCGGTGGCCGTCACTTCGACCCGCAGTCCCGAGTCGGTGCTCACCGTCCCGGCGGTGACCGCGTCGCCCAGTCCGCGTCGCACGGTCCGGGACTCCCCGGTCACCATCGACTCGTCCAGGTCGGCCTCGCCTTCAACGATCCGTCCGTCGGCCGGAACACTGCCGCCAGGACGGATCAGCACCACGTCGCCCACCACGAGGTCGGTCGGCGCAACCTTCTCCACCGCATCGCCGCGGACGACCTCGGCGACGTCAGGCAACACCGCTGCAAGGGAGTCCAGGGCGCTGGTGGTCCGGGCCAGTGATCGCATCTCCAGCCAGTGGCCCAGGAGCATGATCACGATCAGCAGCGCGAGTTCCCACCAGAACTCCAGCGCGTGGCTGAGCAGGCCGAGGGTGGCGCCCCAGCTCGCGAGGAAGGCGACGGTGATCGCGAGACCGATCAGCAGCATCATCCCCGGACGGCGTGCGCGCAGTTCGCTCACCGCGCCGATCAGGAACGGGGAGCCGCCCCACGCGTACAGGATCGTGCCCAGCACCGACGGCACCGACCCCAGGACACCCCCGGTCGGAACCTCGTAGCCCAGCAGCATCGCGAACAAGGGCGACAACGCAACTACCGGGACAGCCAACACCAGCATCGTCCAGAACAGCCGCCGGAACCCCTGCACCTGATCACCGTGCCCGCCGTGGCCTGCGTGCCCGATCGGGACCGCGCGGGATTGGTGGCCAGACGGCGCCGAATGCCGGTGGGCATGGGGATCGCCGGCACCGACGTGCACCTGCTCTCGCTGCGCCTCGTGGTCGGTGGTCGCCGCGCGGGGCGTCGTTTCATGGTTCGTCATCTTGGCTCCATATACCCCCGGTGGGTATCGTTCAGAACCCTGTCGCGGCCGCCTCCATTCCCCCTCGCCTCCGCCCAGGGCCGAACTTCAGCGAAACTTCATCGAAACCGGCCGGTCCGCGGCGCAAGGGTGCCCGAGGCTTGAGCGGTACCCACCACTCGGCGCAGAAGGCAGACACCGTGACCACCACCCAGGCAGCACTGTCCACCGACCTCAAGCCCGCGAAGCTGGCCGGCCCAGCCGCAGCAGCCGGGGTGGCGGTGTTCACCCTCGTCCTGGTCGCAGCGGCGACGTTCGGGCCCAACCTGGTCGAGAACGACCTCGGCATGTCCATGAGCATGGGAATGACCCACTACATGGAACTGCTGTCGGTCCACCAGCCGCGCAACCTGATCATCTTCATGGCGATCCCGGTGATCCTCGCCGAGACCCTCGCCATCACCGAACTCTCCCTGCTGTTCGGCCGGAGCGCCACCCCACAATGGGTGCGCACCACCTCCAGAGTCGCCGGACTCGTGGCCGGGCCGGTGATGTTAGCGATCTTCGTCCACCTACTCGTCCACGCCGTCGTGCCCCTCACCTTCGCCGACGGCTGGCGGGGCCCGGCCGACGTGATCGCCGTCCTGTTCTACCTGTCCGGCACCATCCCGCTCCTCGGGCTGACCCTGGTCGAACTCGGCATCATCGGCACGGACGCCGCCAACTCACTGAAGTGGCACGCCACCTTCATCGCGATCTTCCTAGTCGTTGCTCACGTCGCCATGATCTTCGGCATGCTCGACCCCACGCTGCTGGGCTACCGGATGGCGCACCAGCATTAGTCCCTGGCGGCGCCACGCGCGGGACGGCGTCGCCTCCGGAGCGACCGCCTCGATCGACAACCCCGCGGATGTGAGATCGCAATCGAACAGCGCCGTCCTCGGCCGCACGGATCCTTAGTCTCAGTTCTAGTCTCATTTGCTCGCGTTCAGCGCCGTTCTCCCCCGTGCTCGGAACGGGTGATACGCGTAGTCACGGGCGCCTACGACCATCGGCGAACGCGCGCTCGCCCTACTGCTCAGCGGGTTGAGGGCTTCAACCCTCTCCGGGGTTCAAATCCCCGCACCTCCGCCATCTGCCGCCGAGCGCCGGGAAGCCGAACAGCTCCCCGGCGCTCGGCTTTTCGTCCGATCCCGCGATTGGGTTACCAGCGGCTGCGGGCAAGGTTTCCGCGACCTAAGGCAGCACTCCGAAAACTGAGCGCGGGCAGGAAATATCACGAATTGATAACGATGCGCTGGCTTGCGTTGCTCTGTCGGTGCTAGCCTCGCTATGGTCCGAGAAAACGATTACTCAGCGGCGCAGACGGGCCACCCCCGGCAGACCAAGGGTTCTCGTTGTCCTCTGGAACGGAACGCAACCGGTTTCCGCCCAGGGGTGTCCCTCACACCATCGGCACGTCAAGGAGACGCGCATGAAATCAACCAAGATCGTGATCGGTCTGCTGGCGGCAGGGCTTGCCACCAGCCTGGCCGCTTGCGGTGGCTCGCCGGCGCCCACCAACTCGGGTAGCAACGCCGCCCCGAGCGCCCAGTCCAGCCAGATGTACACCTGGATCTCCAGCGAAGGCGACCGCGCGCAGTGGCAGTCCTTCGTCGAAGGCGCCCAGAAGAAGGACCCCAACTTCAACCTGACCCTGGACGGCCCGAGCTTCCAGGAGTACTGGACCAAGGTCAAGACCCGGATGAACGCGCCCGACGCGCCCTGCATCCTGACCACCCAGGCCGCCCGCGCCCAGGAGCTCAAGGACATCCTGATCCCCCTGGATGACCTGGCCAAGGAGGCCGGCCTCGATCTCGCCCAGTACAACGAGGGCATGATCAAGGGCATGACCGTTGACGGCACCGTGCGGGCGATCCCGTACGACGCCGAGCCGATGGTGCTCTACTACAACAAGACCATGTTCAAGGACGCCGGCCTCGCCGAGCCCACCGTGAACTACACCCAGGCCCAGTTCATCTCCGACGCCAAGGCGCTCACCAAGGGTGACGTCAAGGGCTTCGCGCTGGCTCCGGACCCCGGCTACCCGTACCTGCCGCTGGCCTTCGCCAACGGGAACGCTCCGGTCAAGGACGGCGCCCTGGCGCTGACCGATCCGGCGTTCGTGGCCGACATCCAGTGGACCTTCGACCTGGCGGCCAAGGAGAAGGTGGCTGTTGCCCCCAACCCGGCCGACACCACCGACGTCCCGATGCAGGGCTTCCAGGCCGGCAAGGTCGCCATGATCATCGACGGCCCGTGGTTCTACACCTCGATCCGTGAGCCGATGAAGGACGAGGTCGGCGTGGCCGTCATCCCGTCCGCCAGCGGCCAGCCCGTCGGCATGATCCAGGGCTCGGGCTTCGGCATCTCCGCCAAGTGCCCCGATCCGAAGAACGCCTTCGCCAACATCATGAAGATCACCACCCCAGAGGTTGTGGCCTTCGTCGGCGAGACCCGCGGCACCGTCCCCTCAATCGAGTCCGCCATCGACGGCTGGGCGAAGGGCAAGCCGGCCGGTGACGTCGAGGTGATGAAGGCGCTGCTCGCCCAGGGCCAGCCGCTGGTCACCACCCCGACCTGGAACCAGTTCGTGACCCAGTTCACGCAATACTCCAGCGACGGCACCCGCGGCAACAAGACCGCGGCGGAAATCCTGGACACCATCCAGAAGTCGGTTGGGTAACGGAGGACAAATCATGGGTCAGATCTCATCGTCGGTTACCGATGATGTGATGACGACCGCGAGGAAGGCCAAGAAGCCGGGCGTCAACGAACGCTTTTTGGCCTTCCTCCATCTCGCGCCAGGGATGAGCGGGTTCATCATCTTCGTGGTGATCCCGCTCATCGCCTCGATCGTCATCAGCCTCTACCGGTGGCCACTCTTCGGTGACCCGAAGTTCATCGGTGTCGACAACTACCTGCGTCTGTTCGACGGCCGTACCCCGGTCTTCGGCCAGATCCTGTTCAACACTGCGCTGTTCGCGATCGGCTACACCGCGGCGAACCTGATCATCTCGACCGGGCTGGCGGTCTGGCTGCACAGCCTGCCGGATTGGGCGCCGTTCTTCAGGGTGCTGTTCTTCGTACCCGTGGTCACCCCCATGGTCGCGAACGCCCTGGTGTGGCGGGTGATTCTGGATGACCGGGGAATGATCAACGGCATGTTGGCGATGCTCGGGATAACCGGGCCGTCCTGGCTGGGTGAATCCGGCTGGGCGATGTTCTCGATGATCCTGATGTCGCTTTGGCAGGGAGTTGGCTACAACATCGTGGTGCTGGCCGCCGGCCTCAACAACATCAACCCCTCCGTGCTGGAGTCGGCCAGGATTGACGGCACCAGCGCTTGGAGCCGGTTCTGGACCATCACCTTCCCGATGCTGTCGCCCTCACTGTTCTTCTGCACGATCATGACGGTGATCGGCGCGTTCAAGGTGTTCACCCAGCCGTACATGCTCACCAAGGGCGGCCCGGGCGACGCCACCAACACGCTGGTGCTGTTCCTGTACCGCAGCGGTTTCTCCTACGACCAGCTCGGCTTCGCCTCGTCGCTGGCCTGGGTGCTGTTTGTCATCGTCATGCTGGTGACTGCCCTGCAGTTCGTCGGCCAGAAGCACTGGGTGGAATACGATGCCTAAGCCTCGGATCAAGTGGAGCCGGGTGCTCAGCAAGGCCCTGCTGGTGCTGGTGGGGATCATCTTCTTCCTGCCCTTCGTGTGGATGTTCTTCTCCTCCCTCAAGCCGTCCACCGAAGTGCTGTCCTCCGGGTCGGAGCTGTTCGGCTCGCGGCTGGAATGGGCGAATTACCTCGAGGCCTTCACCGCCGTCCCGTACGGCCGGATCCTGCTCAACACCTTCGGCATCGCCGCCGCCGGTTCGTTGATCACCGTCACCGTTTCGGTGCTCAGTGCCTACGCCTTTGCCCGGCTGCGGTTCCCGTTCCGTGACCAGCTGTTCGCGATCTTCATCGCCACCCTGGTGCTGCCGCTGGAGGTGTTGGTGATCCCGCTGTACATCGGGGCGACCAAGATCAACATGGTCGACACCTATGCCGCGATCGTGCTGCCGTTCGCCTTCGGCGCCTTCGGGACCTTCATGCTGCGTCAGTTCCTGCTGTCGCTACCGACCGACTACGAGGAAGCCGCCCGGATCGACGGCGCCAGCCAGCCCAGGCTGTTGTGGCACGTGATCGTCCCGCTGCTGCGGGGACCGATCGCGGTGGTGGCCGCCTTCTCGTTCATCGACTACTGGAACGCCTTCCTGTGGCCGCTGATCATCATCAACGACCAGGCGAAGGCGCCGCTGCAGCTCGGTCTGGCCATGTTCTCCGGCGAGCGGGGCACCGAGTGGGGGGCGCTGATGGCGGCCTCCAGCATCGCGGTGGTGGCCAGCCTGCTGATCGTGGTGCTGATGCAGAAGCAACTGGCCAAGGGCATCAACCTAGGCGGCTTCGGCGGCCGCTGAGCAAGTAAACCGCACCCAAATCCGACCTCCCCACGGCATGGGGGCCAACCTCCGCCGTGCCCAGAACCAAGGAACCTCCAAATGGCAATGTTCTCCGACAACCCGGTCCGCCCCGAGCCCTACCGCCGATTTGAGCGGCCGGCGCCGAAGTGGTGGCACGACGCCAAGCTGGGCATCTTCGTCCACTGGGGGCCGTACTCCGTCCCGGCGTGGGCCGAGCCGATCGGGCCGCTGGGTGAGTTCGAGCCGGAGTGGTGGAACCTGCACAACCCGTACTCGGAGTGGTACTACAACACGATCCGGATTGAGGGCAGCCCGGCTCGCCAGCATCAGCTGGACACCTACGGCAACCTCGACTACGAGCAGTTCCTCGATCTGTGGCACGCCGAGAAATTCGATGCCGGCAAGGTGATGGACCTGGTCAAGGCGACGGGAGCTGGCTATTTCGTCCCCACCACCAAGCACCATGACGGCGTCACCCTGTGGGACGCGCCGCGCACCGGGGACCGCAACACCGTAAAGCGCGGGCCCAAGCGGGATCTGATCGGCGAGTTCCAGAAGGCCGCGGCCGAGCGGGGCATCCGGTTCGGTGTCTACTACTCCGGCGGCCTGGACTGGCACTTCAACTCCGAACTCCCGCCGATCACCGCCGAGATCACCGACGACGTGCGTCCGCTCGGCAAGGAGTACGCCGACTACGCCTTCGAGCAGGTCATCGACCTCATCGACCGGTACCACCCCGAAATCCTGTGGGGCGACATCGAGTACCCCGACGCCGGCAAGGTGCCGGGTCCCAAGAGCCTGGTGGAGATGTTCGACCACTTCTACGCACAGGCTCCCGATGGCCTGATCAACGACCGCTGGGGCCTGACCCACTGGGACTTCCGCACCAGCGAATACGTGCACGGCCTCGAAGCCGAGAAGGCCGCCGCCTGGGAGAACTGCCGGGGCGTCGGCTTCTCCTTCGCCTACAACCAGCTGGAGGACGAGTCGCACTACCTCAGCGGCGCCGGCGCTGTGGTCAACTTCCTGGACGTCATCTCCCGTGGCGGGAACTACCTGCTGAACATCGGCCTGACCGCCGCTGGTGAGGTGCCGTCCATCCAGGAGCGGACGTTGCGCACCCTGGGCGAATTCAACGCGATGCACGGGGAGGCCATCTTCGGTTCGCGCCCGCTCGACGCGGCAATCGGCCGGGCCAGCGAAAACCCGTGGGTGCGCTGGACCCAGGCTGACGGTGCTGCCCACGCCTTCGTCATGGCCGGTGAGGAAGTGGCCTTGCCGGTGGACGTGACCCGGGTCGACCTGGACCGCGCCACCGCGGTCAACGCGGAAGTGCGGGTTGCTGACGGTCAGCTGTTCGTGAAGACCTCAGGCGAATTGCCGGGTCGGGTCAGCCTGCCGCTCAAGTGAGCGGCTGTCAGCAGTACTAATCTCGGAGCGTCAGCAGCGAGGAGGTTAGCGGTGGCGGTGCCCACGATCCGCGACGTGGCCAGGGAGGCTGACGTCTCCGTGGCGACGGTGTCGCGCGCGATCAACGGCATTGAAACCTTGAACCCCGAGCTGGCCCAGCGGGTGCTGGAGACCGTCGACCGGTTGGGCTACGTGCCCAACAACGTCGGCCGCTCGTTGCGCCGGCAGCACACGAATACCTGGGCGGTGATCGTCAACGGCCTGAACGCCTTCGTCTCCTCGCTGGTTTCGTCGATCGAGCAGGCTGCGCATCAGCAGGGCACCAGCGTCTACCTGGGGATCACCGGGCAGGACGAGACATTGGAGCGGCGGTATGTGCAGGCAGCGATCAGCCAGCGGGTGTCCGGGCTGATCGTGGCCAGCACGACCACACCGGACATCTATACCGAGGTGGACCTGCCGATCGTCTTCGCCGACTTCAGCTACCCCGGCACGGGGCGCGGCTCGGTGACGCTGGACAACGAGCTGGCCGGTCGGTTGGCTGCCGAACACCTCGCCGAGGGTGGCTATCGCCGCGTCGCGCTGCTGGGCGAGGGTCTCGGTGGCCGGCCGGTCGACGAGCGGGCGGCTGGTTTCCGGGCGGCGCTGGCCAGCAGCGGGCTTGGCATGCTGCCTGAACACGACCGGAGGCTGGACCTCTCCCTCGCGTCGGCGAAGGCGGCCGTACTCGACCTGTTGGCCGGGCCCCAGCCGCCGGACGCCATCTACTGCGTAAACGGCCCCTCCACCCAGGGCGCATATTTCGCTCTGGCCTCCAGCGGGGCTAGCGGGGTGGGGCTGGTCGGTACCGACAACGAGGATTGGACCGGCATGTCCACCCCGACCGTCACCGTGGTCAGCCAGCCGGTGACCGAGATCGGCGAGACCGCGGCCCGGCTGCTGGCCGGCCGGGTGTCCGGCTCGGCCAGCGAGCCGCAGCAGGTGGTGCTTGAGCCCAGCCTGATCGTCCGGGAGTCCACCCGCCGCCCCTGAGTTTCCGGCTGGAGGTTGGCGGCGGCATGCGGGCCGCGTACCACTGCCAAACGCCAGCGGGCCCGGCCGAAGTGGCCGGGCCCGCTGGGCGATCGGGAGGCGGATCAGGCCTTCGCGATCCGCTCACGCAGCTCACCCAGCTGGTGGGTGAGCTCGGCCGGCAGCCGGTCGCCGAACAGTTGGTAGTACTCCTCAGTGAGGTCGGCCTCAACCGCCCAGGCCTCAGGGTCGAGGGAGAACAGCTCGTCGAGCTGGGCCTGGTCAATGTCCAGGCCGTCGACGTTGAGGTCGCCCTTGGCCGGAATCCGCCCGGACAGGGCGTCCACCGCGTCCACCTCGCCGTTGACCCGGCGCAGTGCCCACTCGATCGGGCGGGCGTTGTCACCGAAGCCCGGCCACAGCCAGCGGCCGTCGTTGTCCTTGCGGAACCAGTTCACCTGGAAGATCTTCGGCGCCTTGTCTCCGAGCACCTTGCCCATCTCCAGCCAGTGGCTCCAGTAGTCGGCCATGTTGTAGCCGCAGAACGGCAGCATGGCGAACGGGTCGCGCCGCAGCGAGCCGACCGCGCCCTCTGCCGCAGCGGTCTGCTCGGACGAGATCGTCGAACCGATGAACACCCCGTGCTCCCAGTCGTATGCCTCGCTGACCAGCGGGATGTTCTTGGCGCGCCGGCCGCCGAACAGGATGACGTCGATCGGGACGCCGGCCGGGTCCTCCCATTCTGGGGAGATGGACGCGGCCTGTGAGGCGTGCACGGTGAAGCGGCTGTTCGGGTGGGCGGCGGGACGGCCGGAGTCGGGCGTCCAGTCGTTGCCCTGCCAGTCGATCAGGTGCGCTGGCGCTTCCTTGGTCAGGCCCTCCCACCAGACGTCACCGTCGTCGGTGAGCGCGACGTTGGTGAAGATCACGTCGTGATCCAGCGCATGCAGCGCGGTCGGGTTGGTGTCCTCGGAGGTACCCGGGGCCACCCCGAAGAAGCCTGACTCGGGGTTGATGGCGTACAGCCGGCCATCAGGACCGGGCCGCATCCAGGCGATGTCGTCGCCAACCGTCTCGACCTTCCAGCCGGGAATCGTGGGACGCAGCATGGCCAGGTTGGTCTTGCCGCAAGCAGACGGGAACGCCGCGCTGAGGTGGTAGACCCGGCCGTCGGGGCCGGTGATCTTGAGGATCAGCATGTGCTCAGCCATCCAGCCGCCCTCGCGGCCCAGCACCGAGGCGATCCGCAGCGCGTAGCACTTCTTGCCCAGCAGCGCATTGCCGCCGTAGCCCGAGCCGTAGGACCAGATCTCGTGGGTCTCGGGGAAATGGGTGATGTACTTGTCGTCATTGCACGGCCAAGCCACATCGGAACGGGCGTTGCCGTCCTCATCGACCAGCGGGTAGCCGACGGTGTGCACCGCCGGCACCCAGTCGCCGCCGGCGGCGATCCCGGCCAGCGCCTCGGCGCCCATCCGAGTCATGATCCAGTTGTTCGGCAGCGCCGGAAAGGCGTGACATGCCTGCGCTGATCTTCGACTGCGACGGGGTGCTTGCCGACACCGAGCTGGACGGTCATCTGCCCGCGTTCAACGCCGCCTTCGCCGAGTTCGGCCTGCCGATCAACTGGGACGAGGCCACCTACCACCGCAAACTGCAGATCGGCGGCGGCAAGGAACGCATCGCCAGCGAGTTTTCGCCATCGCCGGCTGAGCCTGGTTCCACTGAGGAGCCGACGAAGGAGTCGGCGTCGCGAAGGGTCGAAGGCCAGACCGACCTGATCAAGCGCCTGCACGCCCGCAAGACTCAACTGTTCACCGAGCGGGTCGCCAACGGCCTGCTACCCGGACGTCCCGGCGTCCGCCGCCTGATCGCCGCCGTCCTCGAACTGGGCTGGACGGTCGCAGTCGCCTCCACCTCCGCCGAGGCTTCGGTGCGAGCGGTGCTGGAGCACGTGGTCGGCGAGGACCTTGCCGCGCAGTGCCACGTGTTCGCCGGCGACATCGTCCCGGCCAAGAAGCCGGCACCCGACATCTATCTCAAGGTGGTCCGTGACCTGCAACTTGAGCCGGCGTACTGCCTGGTGATCGAGGACTCCGCGATCGGCGTCGCCGCGGCCCGGGCCGCCGGATTGGCGGTGATCGTGACCATCTCGGCCTTCACCGCCGAGGAGGACTTCACCGGCGCCGCGTTGGTGCTCGATCACCTCGGCGACATCGACCATTCACTCACCGTGGTGGCCGCACCGGCACGGGTGCGCCCGGTCGGCATGGTCACGGTCAGCGACCTCGAAGACCTACTCGCAGCAGCCGACGTCACCCCCACCGCCCCCGTCCCCGACCCCACCGCCCCCGTCATCCCGGGCTTGACCCGGGATCCCGACCATCAGGAGGCACCATGAGCGGTTCCATCACCGACGTCGAGTTCGTCGTCCGCACCATGGCGGAGACGATCCTCGCCAACGAGAAGTACTTCGGCGACCTGGACGCGGTCGTCGGCGACGGCGATTTCGGCTACTCCCTGGCCCGCGGTTTCGAGATCGCCATCGAGCAGTGGGACGACTTCGACCGCAGCGATCCCGGCGTCTTCCTGACCAAGATCGCAGCCACGGTGTCGGGACGCATCGGCGGCACCTCCGGCCCGATCTGGGGCACCGCCCTGCTGCGTGCCGGGGTGCAGCTGAAGGAACATCCGCAGATCGAAGGCGCCGACGTGCTCCGCGCGCTGCGGGCGGCGATCGAGGGCATCAAGACTCGCGGCCAGGCCAGTCTCGGCGAGAAGACCCTGCTGGACGCGCTGGTGCCGGCCACCGACACCCTCGAAGCCGAGCTGGACGCCGGCCACTCCGCCGCCGATGCGGTGGCGGCGATGGCCAAGACCGCCCGCGACGCCGCCGAGGCCACCAAGACCATGCAGGCCATGCGCGGCCGCGCCGCCTACACCGGCGAGCGCAGCATCGGCTCGGTCGACGCCGGCGCCATGGCCATCGCCGTCCTGCTCGAAGCCCTGGCCGAAGCCTGGCCCAGCCCCTCGCCTGGTTGAGCCGGCGCGGTCCACCCATCGGCTGGTTGAGCCGGCGCGGTCCACCCATCGGCTGGTTGAGCCGACGCGAAGCGTCGAGTCGAAACCAGGCTGAGCCCACCGTCATCCCGTCCACACCAACACCACACAAGGGGGAAGCAGTGAAGAAGTTCGTCAACGATCCCAAGCAGTTCGTGCCCGAGATGCTCAAGGGCATTGCGCTGGCCAACCCGGACACGATCAAGTACGTGCCCGAGTACAACCTGATCATGCGCGCCGACGCGCCGAAGCCCGACAAGGTCAGCATCGTGCAGGGCTCCGGCTCCGGCCATGAGCCCGCCCACGTGATGGTGGTCGGTCCGGGCATGTTGGACGCCGCCTGTCCCGGCGACGTGTTCGCCGCACCGCCGAATGACTACGTGTATCAGACCGCCAAGCTGGTCGCCTCGGAGAAGGGCGTGTTGCTGCTGGTGAACAACTACACCGGCGACCGGATGGCCTTCGAAATGGCCGCCGAGCTTGCCGAAGCCGACGGAATCAAGGTGAAGACGCTGTTCATCAACGACGACGTCGCCGTGCAGGACTCCACCTGGACGGTCGGACGCCGCGGCGTGGCCGGCAACTTCTTCGTGATCAAGTGCTGCGGCGCCAAGGCCGAGCAGGGCGCCTCGCTGGAAGAAATCGCCGCGATCGGCGAAAAGGTGAACTCGGTGACCCGCACCATGGGCATCGCGCTCACCGTGCACCCCGCCGGCCAAGGGCAGTCCGCTGTTCGAGCTCGGCGAGGACGAGATGGAGGTCGGCGTCGGCATTCACGGCGAGCCCGGACGGCGTCGCGCCAAGCTGGTCAGCGCCACCGAAGACGACGAACTGCTCGGCGCGGTCGTGCCCGACCTGCCGTATCAAAGCGGCGACCGGGTGGCCCTGATGATCAACGGCCTCGGCGGCACCCCGATCAGTGAGCTGTACCTGCTCTACGGCATCGCCGCGCAGAAGCTCCAAGATCAGGGCATCACCATCGCCCGCAGCTACGTCGGCGAGTACTGCACCAGCCTGGAGATGGCCGGCGCCTCACTCACCCTGGTCAAGTTGGACGCCGAGATCGAGGCCCTCCTCGAAGCCCCAGCGTCCATCGTCAACCGCATCTTCTGAACCCGCGCTCGGCTGGTTGAGCAGGCGCGAAGCGCCGTGTCGAAACCCGCCGACCCACACCGAAAACCCACCCACCACCCCGAGAGGACCCCATGTCGAACACCACCTTCACCGTGGAGTCCCTCGGCCTGTCAGCGGTAGCCGGGGAGGAGGCAGAGGTTGCCCGCCTCGCCCGGCTACCGCTGACGGAGGAGACCTTCGCCACGGCCACGCGCTACGCCCGCTTCTTGGGCGTGACTCACGAGTTCTCCCAAGTCATCCGCTACTTCAACACACCTGCCGGCCACCTCCCGGCCGGCTTCCGAGTCGAGTGGCGCCTGGCAGCCGACGGCCTGCTCCTGGCTGACCTCGTCCGCGACATCAACGTCGATGTCGACGGGCTTCCCCGTCCCACCAAGGTGCTGTTCTCCGCCGACACCGCCAACCCCTACGAACTGGAGCCGATCGCCCCGCTGATCGCGAATCTCACCTGCAATCCGGGCATCATCTACGACCTTCAGATCCCGGACCTGAGCGAAGAGGAAGGCGAGGAGTGCCTCCAATCTCCGGCCCTTCTGCTGCTTGGTTCCGTCGCCAATCCGCGCCCACGCCTGGCTTGCGATGACCTTTCGCACATCTGGTGCCACCGGCACTTCGACGTCGGCCAGCGCGGCGAGAACTGATCGATGCTCGAGCCGGCGCTTCTCGTTGTAGTCGTCAAGGACGAGCACGTCAGCGTCTCCCGCAACCAGGATCTCGACCAGCTCGGGCTTGTACAGCGATGCCAGGTTGAGCGCGACGGTAACGCCCATGCCGGACGCTCCCGCAAGCCTCAAGCGTTCGGCTGCGAAGCGCGGAAGGTCCTCCTGAAGGAAGACGTAGAGGAGTTGGTCCCGCTCGCAGGACACGGCGGACGGCCGCCACCGCTTGGCGCCGAAGGAGATCTCGACGTCTCGCTCCCAGGCCACGCTGGCGTCACTCGCACAGATGGTGCCTGCTATGTCGTTGACCTCTTTGAGCCGAACCGAGCGCCCTGGGGTCGGGTCATCGATGATGTCGTCCACGATCTTCTCCGACCAGTTCAACCTTGCTGACCGTCGGCATCGATGAGTGCGCCAATCTGGGATACGAGTTCTCGTCCGAGGCGCTTCACCTCATCCTGGTCGGGCGACCCGGCGGTCTGTGTCAAGAGCCGGGCGAACACAGCCACCATGGATGCGGTGCGCCGACCGAGCTTGTCGACCTCGACCATCATCTGGACGGTGTCCTCATACGCGTCGTCAATCGTCGCCTCTGGCCGGCTGATGAGGTCGCGAATCGATGCGTCGAGAGGGCCCTCCTCCGCGCCACGCTCCGCCGCGTCCTGAGCCGCAAACTTGATGATCGGAGAGACCTTGCGCAAGCTCACCGTGTCAGTGATGACCTGGTCGAGGCGCTTCTGCACGAACGCGGCGCTGACTGCCTGCTCGCCATACTGGTTGAGGATCGCGGGACGGTTGGTGCGCAGTGCATCGATAACGTTCTTCTTCAGCTCCCAGAAGAAGTTCAGTGGGATCGTCTCCTCGCGGATGTATCCCTGCCACTCGTCGGGCAGCGTGACCACGTATCGAAGCTGTCGGACACGATCGATCGACAGGCCCGTGAGGTCGCGCAGTTCGTTGTCATTCGGGTCGCGGCCCTCGGTGTCGTTGATCTCCGCGGCGAGTCGCTGGAGCGCCTTGGCTGTCGGGATGTCTCGCCACGGCTCGCGGATGAGATGGATGTTGAACATCTGCTGGAGCACCTCGCGATCGCTCCGTTCGCTTGTGATGAGCGCGGGGATCTTGTCGTGGCCGAGGTCACGCGCGCAGCGGAACCGACGCTCACCATCAACAAGCACGTACATGTTGTCGCGCGGGAATACGACGATCGGGACGAGCACGCCCTCCTGGTCGATGGAGTCCGACAGCCGATCGAGTTCGTCCTGAGGGAAGTCCAAGCGGGGGTTGCCGAGGTTCGCTGAGATCTGCGAGATATCGAGGAGCTGGAGGTCGGCGAGCGCTTGCGACGCATCACCACTAGAGGGTGCAGACATACAGGTTCTCCGTGACGGGTTTCTTTGAGTCGCCCTTCGAGGCGCCCATGGTCGAGTGGCTTGCGTCGGACGAGAGGGTCTTGACGTTCGCGAAATAGCTGCGGGCGATCGCGTGGACTTCACCGTCGGCGTGTGCCAACAGCCCGGAGGATGGATAGCTGATGACGAGCGGCACGTGCATCCGAGCGACGTTGCGGCAGAGGTCGTTGAACGACGCCACCACGGCACTCTTGAGGGAGAACCCCGTCGTGAACCGGTCCGATCTGTTTCGACCCGCCCCGCTCGAGTCGGGGTAGTCGTAGCGATAGAGCGTCTCGTACACGTGGTAGTACCGGCTGTACTGATCCTTAGTGTAAGGCGGATCCGCGTACACAACCCCAATTCTCTGCAGTTCACCAGCGCCAATCAGGTCGAGAGCATCCCCGACGTACACGGTGTTGTCCGCGCGCCACGACTCTTCGCCGACCTGGGTCACAACGTCGAGTGCGCCAATGAACTCGTCCCACATCGATCGACGCCAGGTCCGCACAATGCGCGAATGTGCCGAGACCGAATTGGGCCGAAGGAACTGCGCCGTGTGGCCCGGTGCATTGAGCAGGACGGATGCTCCCGCGATCCACGACCCGATGAGCCAGTCGCGCTCTGTCTGGACGCCGTCCCCATCGATCGCAGCACGAATCGCGTCGAGCTCGATAGCTTGGCGCATACTCAGGTAGCCGGCCCCAAAGTACATGGAAGCCAGTTCGTAGTGCTCGGCACCCGCAGCTTCGGCGGCCGCCCGCGCGGACCTTCGCTTCTGGGGAGAGTTGCCAACGTGCTGCGTGCAGTCCATGTATGCCGCGAGCGCGAAGCGGTCGCCGTTGAGCGCGACCTGCTCCGCCGAGAGTTCCGAAGCGTACTTTGCTTCAAGGGCAGCCAGTACGCGGTCGTATACCGGTTTGAGGCGATCGCGCACGTCCTCCGCGCTCGATGTACGCGTGGTGCCAGTGAACCGAGCCCTCGACAGGGAAGCAGTAAAGCTCAACGCGTCGTTCGTGACAACGGAGGCCGTGTTGCACAGGCTCTCTGCAACACTCCCCATTCCGGAAAAGAGGTCGACAACCCGGCCGTCCTGTCCAAGAGCCGCGATCGCGTCCCGGACACGGTCAGCCATATGCCGCTTGGTGCCCATGTACCGGACCACCACGTCGCCTCCCTGGGGTACTGCCCTCTCAGGTTATTGGCACGTACGATGGCCTTCAGGAGGCTCGCCGAGCCGCTGGTGCTGCTCCGCGCGGCGGCCAAGACGGCAGGAACCACCTGAGTTCATTCAGCCGCCGACTGTCCTGCTGAGGCTGGCGAGAGCGTCCGGCGGTCGGCTCGGAGGAATCGAACACTGCCGGGGTACATGCGTCGCGACGTAGTCTCAGTTCTAGTCTCATTTGCGTGTGTTCGGGCCCGTGCGCAGGCATCCGCGCAGAGATCGAAACGCCTAGCCACGGGCATGTGCGAACAGCCCGGGACACCGGATCGCCCTACTGCTAAGCGGGTTTGGGGCTTCAACCCCATCCGGGGTTCAAATCCCCGCGCCTCCGCCATGACTTGGGGAAACGCCCCTCTCGAGGGTTACTTGGGAGGGGCGTTTTCGGTGTGATTTCGGGCCTTGGTCTCAGTCTTGGTCTCAGCCTCGATCCGCCGACGTTCATTCGTAGGTGTCGGTTTCGGCATTGTTGGAGGTGGAAATGACACTCTGATTTGGCCCCACCGTGACGGCCTGATCTGGCCCCGGCCGCGACACTCCGGGGCGGTTATGACGGTCTGATCTGGCCCCACCCCACGCTGGTCGGCGTTGTCGTCGAGAGGGTGGGCCGGAGTGTCTGTTGGGAGTCGTGTCAGGGTGTTCGAAGCGATCCGTCGGGACCGTCGGGATGATCCGGATGTGTCGATCCGCGAGTTGGCGGCACGGCACGGTGTGCACCGGCGGACGGTCCGCCAGGCGTTGGCCTCGGCGGAGCCGCCGCCGCGGAAGGTGCCGGCCCGTACTGCGCCGGTGTTGGACCCGGTGAAGCCGTTGATCGACGCGATGTTGCGGCAGGATCTGGACGCGCCGCGTAAGCAGCGTCACACCGCGCTGCGGATCCGGGAACGGTTGATCGACGAGCACCAGCTGGTGGTGGCCTACTCCACGGTCCGTGACTATGTGCGTGAAGCCCGGCCGAGGCTCGCCGCCGAGGCGGGCAAGCAGCTGGCGGAGGTGTTCGTCCCGCAAACCCACCCGGCAGGTGCCGAGGCCGAGGTCGACTTCGCGGATCTGTGGATCGTGTGGGCGGGGGTGAAGACGAAGGTGTTCATGTTCACGCTGCGGCTGTCGTACTCGGGTAAGGCGGTCCACCGGGCCTATGCGACGTGTTCGCAGGAGGCGTTCCTGGATGGCCACCGCTACGCGTTCGAGCAGCTGGGCGGGATCCCGTTCGTGCACATCCGTTACGACAACCTGAAAGCTGCCGTCTCCAGGGTGTTGACCGGCCGGACCAGGGTCGAGTCGGACCGGTGGGTGCTGTTCCGGTCCCACTACGGCTTCGACGCGTTCTACTGCCGTCCCGGTGTCGAGGGGGCGCATGAGAAGGGCGGTGTGGAAGGGGAGGGTGGCCGGTTCCGCCGCACCCATACCGTCCCGATGCCGAAAGTCGAGACCCTGGCCGAGCTGAACGCCTACCTCGCCAAGTGTGACGCGAAGGATGATCACCGCCGGGTCGGGCAACGAACCACGCTGGTCGCCGACGACTTCGCCACCGAACAGCCGCTGCTGCGCCCGTTGCCGGTCGAGCCGTTCGAGACCGGGATCAGCCTGCGGCCCCGGGTCGATCGGCACGCCCGCGTGACGGTGCGGCAATGCCAGTACTCGGTGCCGGTGCGCTACGTCGGTCGGCAGGTCCGGGTCCTGCTCCGCGCCACCACCGTGCAAGTCTTCGACGGGCCCCGGCTGGTCGCCGAACACGAACGGGCCACCGAACGAGGCAGCGTCACCCTCGTTCTGGACCACTACCTCGAGGTGCTGGCCTACAAGCCCGGCGCGCTGCCCGGCGCGACCGCACTCGTGCAGGCCCGCAAGGCCGGTGTGTTCACCGCGATCCATGAGCGGTACTGGACCGCGGCCAAGGCCCGCTACGGCGACAAGACCGGCACCCAGGCCCTGGTCGAAGCCCTGCTGCTGCACCGCCAGTACCCCAACAGCCAGGTCCTGACCGGCATCGAAGCCGCCCTGCAAGCGGGGGCGCTGTCGCCGGAAGCGGTCGCTGTCGAGGTCCGCCGCGCCGGCGAAACCCGGCCCCAGCTCGGCCTGGTCGGCGCCGACGGCCACATCACCTACCCGACCGACACCCGGCCCCTGCCCACCGTCGACGCCTACGACACCCTGCTCACCGGAGGAAACCCCACATGACCCTGCTCACCGACCAGGCCATCGAAGTCGCGATCGACACCGCCTGCCGCACCCTCAGGCTTCCCACCATCCGCGAACAAGCCGCCCACGCCGCGGCGACCGCGGCCCGCGAGCAGCACACCTACCAAGGCTTCCTCGCCGAACTACTGCTCGCCGAGTGCGACGACCGTGACGAACGCCGCCGCGCCCGCCGCGTCCACGAGGCCGGCTTCCCACGGCCCAAACGCCTCGACGAACTCGACTACGGCGCGAACCCCAGCCTGAACCCTGCGCTGATCAACACCCTCGCCGCCGGCGAATGGGTCGCCAAAGGCCGGCCGCTGTGCCTGATCGGGGACTCCGGCACCGGGAAGACGCACCTGCTGATCGGGCTCGGGACCGCCGCCGCCGAAGCCGGCTACCG
>Ga0209477_1000126_pt1 | contig 41264 bp, 34 predicted proteins | sample KloWWTupernatant_FD_187180 | JGI IMG/M metagenome (GOLD analysis project Ga0209477, IMG submission 187180) | Active sludge microbial communities from Klosterneuburg, Austria, studying microevolution and ecology of nitrifiers - Klosterneuburg... | ecosystem: Engineered > WWTP > Aerobic digester >...
TCCTTCCGGTGGCGAGATAGTGGTCGCGGATCGCCTCGAGCATCACCAGCACGACGCCCGGTGTCGCCGCCGGCTGGATCTTGCCGGTCGACGTCTTGATGAAATCGGCGCCCGCGGCGATGGCGAGGTCCGACGCCCGGCGGACGTTGTCGTAGGTCAGGAGCTCGCCGGTCTCGAGGATCACCTTGAGGTGCGCCCGGCCGCAGGCCTCCTTGACGGCGGCGATCTCGTCGGCGACCTGGTCGAAGTCGCCCGATAGAAAGGCTCCGCGGTCGATCACCATGTCGACTTCGTCGGCGCCGGCATCAACGGCGCGGCGGGTCTCGTCGAGCTTGATCGAGAGCGGCACGAGACCGGCGGGGAACCCCGTCGCGACCGAAGCGACCTGGATCGCCGTGCCGGCGAGGCCGCGGCGGGCGACGGCAACGAAGTTGGGATAGACGCAGACAGCGGCCACCGGCGGGACCGTCGCATCGCCGGGCAGCGGCTGGCGCGCTTTCTGGCAGAGTTGCAGGACCTTGCCCTCGGAGTCTTTTCCCTCGAGGGTGGTGAGATCGATCATCGAGATGGCGAGGCGGATTCCGGCGCGCTTGGCCTCCTTCTTGATCGACCGCTTGGCGAGCGCGGCGGCACGCTCTTCGACGCCGACGGCGTCGATGCGCGGCGACCGCGGCGGGCGGGCGTGAGAATGGGAAATCGGCGCTGGACCTGACATTTCGCTTGGAGTCTATCTTGCCCGAGCCGCCCCACCCATGGGGGCGGTCGGCGGGCCACCCGATCCGGGGTTCTCCGGCGTGCCCAGTTGAATCATGGTCCCCCTACGCCGCTTCCGGGAGGCGCTACCGCCCAATGTCCACGAAAAATATCCGCCGCTGGGACCGCATACTCCGGATCGCCGTCGGGCTGGCCATGCTGTTCGCCGCCTCGACCGGCGCCGTAGAGGGCATGTGGCGGGTGGCGCTGCTGCTGTTTGCCTGGGTACCGCTGGTCACCGGCGCCTTTGGGTGGGATCCGATATACGCTCTCCTGCGTATCGGATCCCATCGCGAGTGACTGCCAAGACCTCCCACCCCCACTCCGCCCCCCCTGAACCTGCGGCCGATCCCGCTGTGCCGCCACGTCCGGTAGCCGATCTGGACGACGTCGCCCGCCCGCTGACGATCCGCCGTCTCAAGTGGATCGCGCTCGCTGCCGCCGTGGCCTTCGTCCTCGTTCTCGAGTCGGCGCGCAACGCGCTCTTCCCCTACCTCTCGGGGTGGGGGGCGAATCTCCTGCTCGACGCCTTCGTCTTCGTCGCCACGCTCTTTCTCCTCGGCGGCGTCTTCGACGTCATCGAGCGCTTCCATGCCCAGCTCGAGCGCAAGAACCGCGAGCTCGCCGCCCTCCGCCAGGCCGGCCTGCTGATCTTCTCCGATCTCTCGGAAGAGGTCGTGCTGCAGTCCGTCGTCGACCAGGCGCGGATGCTCGTCGCGACGAAGTACGGCGCACTTTCGGTGATGAACGAGAAGGGCGGCATCCTGGCTTTCATCACCTCCGGGATCGACCCGCACCAGCGTCAGGCGATCGGCTCGCCGCCGGTGGGCAAGGGCCTTCTGGGCATTCCGATCCACCACGGCACGCCGCTGCGCGTCGGCGATCTGCGCGGGCACCCGGACAGCGCCGGCTTCCCGGCCAACCATCCGCCGATGAAATCGCTGCTCGCGGTTCCGATCCCGACGAAACCGCCCTTTCGCGGCAATCTCTACCTGTGCGACAAGCTCGACGGCGGCGCCTTCGACCGCAACGACGAGGAGACGCTCGAGCGCTTCGCAGTGAGCGCCGCGATCGCCATCGACAACGCCGAGATGCACCGCCGCAGCGGCGAGCTCGCGGTCGCCGAAGAGCGCCTGCGCCTGGCGCACGAAATGCACGACGGTCTGGCGCAGGTCCTGGCCTACGTCAACACCAAGGCGCAGGCGGTCCAGGGCTATCTGCGCAGCGGCAAGGTGCACGAGGCCGATACCCAGCTCGATCAGCTGGCGTCAGCGGCGCGCGAGGTCTACTCCGACGTGCGCGAGGGGATCGTCGGCCTGCGGCTCGCCGCCAATCCCGACCTCGATTTCGGCGCCGCCCTCGCCACCTTCGTCGAAAAGTGGGAGACCGAGACCGGCATCGACGCGACGTTCGTCGCCGAAGGGGTGCCGCTCCTCACTCCCGGCGCCGAGCTGCAGCTGCTGCGCATGACCCAGGAGGCGCTGGCCAACGCCCGCAAGCACTCCCGCGCCAGCCTCGTCGAAGTGAGCCTGCGGCAGCTTCCGACCGGCCTCGAGCTCATGGTGCGCGACGACGGAGCGGGCTTCGACCCCACCATCCCGGCGCGCGGCGAGTTCCCCCATTTCGGCCTCCTCACCATCCGCGAACGCGCCGACAGCATCGGCGCCCGGGTCGAGCTCCACACCGCCCCTGGCAAGGGAACCCGCTGGACGTTTAGACTTCCCACTTTGAGCGACTCCCGGGAGGCACCATGAGAATTCTCATCGCAGACGATCACGCCCTCTTCCGTGACAGCCTGAAGAGCCTGCTCGAGAGCCGCGGCCACGAGGTCATCGGCGAGGCGCGGAACGGCCGCGAGGCGGTCGAGCTCGGCAAGCGCCTGCGCCCCGAGGTCATCCTGATGGACCTCGCCATGCCCGAGCTCGACGGCATCGCCGCCACCCGCCTGCTCAAAGCCGAGGCGCCCGAGGTGAAGGTCGTCGTGCTCACCGCCTCCGAGGATGACGCCCCGCTCTTCGAGGCGATCAAGTCGGGCGCGCAAGGGTACATGCAGAAGAACCTCGAGTCGGCCTCCTTCTTCGCTCTGCTCGACGGCGTGACTCGCGGCGAGCCGGCGCTCACTCCGGGCCTCGCTCGGCGCGTCCTCGCCGAGTTCGCGCAGCCGCGGCGCAGCGCCGAGAAGGAGCGCCACCCCGACGATCTGACCGAGCGCGAGCGTGAGGTCCTCGAGCTGCTCGTCCGCGGCGTCACTTCCAACCGCAAGCTGGCGAAAGAGCTCAACGTCAGCGAGAACACGGTCAAGTTCCACCTGCGCAACATCCTCGAGAAGCTCCACCTCAACAACCGCGCCGAAGCGGTGGGCTACGCCCTGCGCCATCGCATGGTCGATCTGCCCGAAGACTCCGAATAGGCAGACGGAAGCGCGACCGGCGGATCAGGCGCCGGGAGCTCGTTCGCCGGGTTCCCCGGCGGACTTCGCTTCGAAACCGGGGCAGAACAGAACCGGCAGTCCCGGATAGCGGGAAAAGCGCGCGTCGGCATCGGCGCGCGCGCAGCGCAAGAAGGTGCTGCGTGGCGAGCGCAGGACCTCGCCGTGCCGGCAGTTGAAGCACAGTCCGGCGCGGCGGGCGTCGAGCTCCGCCGGCGCACTCATCGCGGACTCTCGCTCCCCGAGGTTTCGTCCAGCGGCTCGAAGCGCCCGGCGGAGAGCGCCTCGACGCGCTTCGTCGGCCCGAGCACGACGAGCTCGTCGCCGTAGCCGACGACGGTCGTGGCGTCGGGGACGATCCACTCCGGCCCGGCCGGGCCCGGCCGCTTGATCTCGATCACCCGCACCGCGTAGCGCTGCGGCAGCGAGCACTCGGCGAGCGTCCTGCCGGCGAGCTCCTCGGTGACCGCGATCGAGCGCAGCGAGAAATCGGGCGGCAGCTCGACGGCCGTGCCCGCCGACCCCGGCTGGTCGCTCGCCACGAAGGTCGACAGCACCGCCGGCCGGCCGAGCACCTCCTGGGCGTAGACCGCCAACAGGTCGCGCTTGGTGACGACGCCGCGGAACGTGCCGTCCTCCGCCAGCACCGGCAGGCGCTCGAAGTCGCTGCGCGCGAAGTCCTCGGCGGCACGATGCAAACGGTCCGCGATGCCCAGGGTGGTCGTGACCGGCGCCATGAGGTCGTGCGCCAACACCACCGACAGCGACTCGGTCTCGCGCAACGAGTGCTTGATGTCGTGCAGCGAGACGAAGCCCTGGAGCCGGCGCGCCGTGTCGACGACGAAGAGGCGGTGGCGCTTCGTGCCGAGGAAACGCTCGACGACCTCGGCGTAGGTCGCGGAGGGCAGCAGCGTCTCGGCGTCGTCGCGCACCAGGTCCGCGACGCGCAGCCCGGCGAGCGCCGCCTCTTCCATCCGCCACGACAGCTCGACACCGCGGCGCTCGAGCGGCTCGGTGTAGATCGAATACGGATACAGCCGCTTCGCCACCATGCTGGCGACGATGGAGGCGATCATCAGCGGCAGGATGAGGTCGTAGTTGCCGGTGAGCTCGAAGAGAATGAGGATCGCCGACAGCGGGGCGTGCGAGCTCCCGGCGGCGACCGCGGCCATGCCGACCGCGGCGTAGGAGCCCGACGAAGCGGTAGCGTGCGGGAAGGCGCCGTGGACGAGCTCGCCGTAAGCCCCGCCGACCAGCGCGCCGAAACAGAGCGACGGCGTGAAGTGCCCGCCCGGACAGCCGCTGCCGGCGGTGAGCGCGGTGGCGACGAGTTTCAACCCGGCAAGCAGCGCGAGCAGCCGCCAGGGAATCCCCTCCTGGAGCGCCGCGGTGATGGTCGAGAAGCCGTTGCCCAGGACCTGCGGCCAGAAGAAGCCGAGCCCGGCGAGAAGCGCCAGGCCGACGATCGGCAGCACCGCCTCGGGGACGATGGCGATGCGGCGGAAGAGCCGCGCGAACAGCCGCACCCCGAGAACGAAGGCGACCGCCGCCAGCGCGCCGACGAGCCCGAGACCGAAGTGGAAGCCGATCTCCCAGGGGCTGGCGATGGCGTACCCGGTCAACGGATAGATCGGCGCGGCGCTTTCAGCGGCGCGCGACAGGAGGGTGGCGAGCACCGCGGCGACGACGATCGGCCCGAAGATCTCGAGGGCGAAGCTGCCGAGGACGACCTCCATGGCGAAGAGCGAGCCGCCGATCGGCACGTTGAACGCCGCCGCGAAGCCGGCCGCCGTACCGCAGCCGAGGAGGATCTTGAGCCGCCGCGAGGACAGCCCGAAGCGCTGCCCGAGACCGGAAGAGACCGCGGCCCCGAGGCGCAGCATCGGCCCCTCGCGCCCCAGCGAGCCGCCCGAGCCGACGGTGGCGATCGCCGCCGCCGCCGAATAGAGCACCGGCTTGATCGACAGCCGGCCGCCGTGGAGCGCCACCGCTTCGACCAGACTCGACACGCCGTGAGTCGCCAGCGGCGCCTTGGCCAGGCGCTGCAGGATGGCGACGAGGACGCCGCCGGTGACCAGCGCGAGCAGCACCCGCCAGCCGGAGAGCCCGGCACGCACCGCGAACTCGAAGTTCGGGGTATAGCCCCAGAGGAGGACGCGCAGGCCCTCGGAGAGCCGCTGCACGATGACCGCCAGCGCCCCGGCGACGAGCCCCACGGTCGGCACGAGGGCGAAGAAGATCCGGTCCTCGCGCGTCGACAGCGCGAAGCGCCGCGAGACGACGAACTCGACCCGGCGAAAGACCCTGCGCATCCACCGGGCAGCCCCGGACCGGGAGAGGCTCATGAAGCCGCTGAATGTATCAGGGTCGATCGGTGCGCTTCAGCAGCTCCTCGCGCGAGAGTTTCACCGGCACGACCTCCTTGCCGGTCTTGTCGATATAGCCCCAAAGCCCGCCCTCGATATCGCGGTGACCGTCGCCGTCCGGCGGGCCGGGGCGGCAGCCGTTGCAAACCATCGCCCGGCCGCCCTCGAACGGGAAGCCCCAGTCGAAGCGCGGCGCAATGACCACCGCCAGCTCGCCGTCGAGGTAGCCGACCTTCTCCACGCCGTCGACCGCCCGGACGGTGCGCACCAGCCCTTCGGCGAAGTCGTCCGCCCAGTTGTCGTACGTCGGTACGCGGGCGCTCCGGCCATCAGGACGGAAGTAGTAGAAGTGCTCGCCGAGCCGGACCACAGCTAGCCCGTCCGCCCCGAAGTCGATTGCCGCGAGGTGCTCCGGCCGAATCAGCGCCGTGCCGTCTCCCTTCTCGCTGCCGCAGTTCGCGACGGTCGTCGGCTCCGGCTCCGGTGCCAGCGCCGTGGCGGCCGGCTGGTAGACGCAGCCGGCATCCTCCCCAGCGACAGCGCAGGGCGCCAGCGAGAGCAGCAGACCAGCGCACAGCCGTGTGGTTCTTTTCACCAGGACACCCCCATTCAAACCCAAACGCAGTCTGTTGCGTATGACTGTCTGTAGCAAGAGAGCGCCCTTCGGGTCGCTCTTCCTGCCGGGGAGCCACCGGGAGCGTTCGCTTCCGGGATCGGGGTCCCCGCCGGCGGAACGAAGCGGTTCCGCACGTCGCAGTCCTCCCACTCCGCGCTCGTTCGAGAGTCGCGCGATTCCAACCCAGCCGGGGGGGCCCCAAAGGCCCCCCCGACGTCCTGCCGTGTCTGCCCTACTCGTAGCGCAGGGCGGCGGAGGGGTCGAGGGTGAGGGCGCGGCGGGAGGGCAGCCAGCAGGAGACGAACGTCACGACCAGGGTGAAGAGAGCGATCAGCGCGGCGTCGGCGGCGGCCAGATGAAACGGCACGGCGCGCAGGAAGTAGATCGAGGCGATCTCCGGACCGAAGGAGATGAGCTCGAAGGTGTTCATCACCCAGGAGATCGCCGCCGCGAGAGCCAGCCCGAGTGCCGTTCCGGCCGCTCCCAGCGCCCCGCCGTAGAGCAGGAAGACCCGGCGCATGCTCTGCGGCGCGAGACCCAGCGCGGCGAGGACGCCCAGGTCGCGCCGACGCTCGCGCACCAGCACCACCAGGCTCGAAGCGACGTTGAACGTCGACACCAGGACGATCAGGCCGAGGAGGAGAAAGAGCGCCGCCTTCTGCAGCGCGAGCGCGGCGAAGAGCTCGCGGTTCAGCTCCTTCCAGTCGGTCACCAGCGTGCCGTCGGGAGCCAGGCCGCGGATCGCCTCGGCGACCGCCGGGGCGCGATCGAGGTCGCCGACGACCACCTCGAGGCTCTCCATCCCCTGCGGCGCCAGCGCCACCACCGTCTCGCGGGCGGCCACCGCCCACTCGCGGTCGAACTCGGCGAAGCCGGAGGTGAAGGTGCCGGCGAAGCGCAGCGTGCGATAGACGAACTTCGGGGCGCCTTCGCCGACGGCGACCACGACCAGGCGCAGGCGATCGCCGGGGGCGACGCCGAGGTCGTGAGCGAGGTCGACCCCGAGCACCACGCCCGAAATACCGTCCGCATCGGGCGCGAGGTCGGCGGTGCCGGCCGAGAGCAGACCGGCATCGGCAGCCGCTCCGCGCAGGGTGACCTCGGCCTCGCGGCCGCCGGTGGCCATGACGCCCTGGACGTAGGCGACGCGATCGACCCGCGTGACCTCGGGGAGGCCGCGGATCGAGTCGGACAATCGGCTGGCACCTGCGTCGCGGTCGAGCACCGGCGGCGGATAGACGAGCACCGCGGCGTTCGCGCCCACCAGCTTTTTCTGCAGGTCACCGCGATAGCCGGTCATCAGCGCCATGGCGACCCCCATGGCCATGACGCCGAGGGTCGAAGCGGCCAGCGCCGCCAGCGCGGTCGACGAGAGCAGCCGGCTGCCGCGGCCGCGCAGGAACCGCAGCGCGAGCGCGTAGAGCAGCGAGCCGGTAAGCGGCGTCGGCGCCGGCCCGGCGGGCGGCGGCGCCTTCACGCCCGCGGACTGAGGGCGCTGCCGCCGGTCGCCACGAGGTCGAGGAAGCGGCCGAAGAGCGGTGCGGCGTCGTGCGGGCCCGGCGCTGCCTCCGGGTGGTACTGCACCGACAGGATCGGCCGGCCGGCGACGCCGAACGCCTCCACCGTGCCGTCGTTCAGGTTGACCTCGGTGGCGGCGCAGCCCGCGGGCAGCGAATCGGGATCGACCGCAAAGCCGTGATTCTGGCTGGTGATCGTCACCGCGCGGGTGGCGAGATCGACCACCGGCTGGTTACCGCCGTGATGGCCGAACTTGAGCTTGTAGGTCCTGCCGCCCATCGCCAGGCCGAGCAGCTGATGCCCGAGGCAGATGCCGAAGGTCGGCAGGCCGGCGTCGGTGAGCTCGCGCACGGCGGCGATGACGTCGACCAGCGGCTCCGGATCGCCCGGGCCGTTCGACAGCACGATGCCGTCGACGTCGAGCGCGCGGACCGCCGCGGCAGGCGTGCGAGCCGGAACCACGGTCAGCCGCGCGCCGCGCGCGGTGAGCGAGCGCAGGATGTTCGTCTTGATGCCGAAGTCGTAGACCGCCAGATGGCAGCGCTCCTCGACTCCTGGATCGACCGCGAGCTCATGCGCCGCGGCACAGGTGACTTCATCGACCAGCGCCCGGCCGGTCATCACCGGAAAGTCCCGCACCTCCGAAAGGAGTCCCGCGACATCGCTGCGCTCCGAGGTGAGCACGCCGCGCAGGGCGCCGCGATCGCGCAGCTTGCGCACCAGAGCGCGGGTGTCGATGCCGTCGAGTGCCGGCACGCCGTGAGCCTGGAGATCGGCGACCAGCCCGCCCTCGCTGTCGAAGTTCGAAGGCTCGCGGGTGAACTGGCGGGCGATGAAGCCCTCGACCCAGATCCGGCCCGACTCGGCACTGGCGCGGTTCATCCCGTAGTTGCCGATGTGCGGTTGGGTCATGACGACGATCTGGCCGCGATACGAGGGGTCGGTGAGGACCTCCTGATAGCCGCTCATGGCGGTATTGAAGACGACCTCGCCGAAACGGGTGCCGGGGGCGACCGAGCGTCCTTCGTAGACCGAGCCGTCTTCGAGCACGAGCAGAGCGGGGCGGGCGGGAGTCATGGGCCGGGCGGATCCTCCTCGAAAGCTTCCGCCCGTATACTATCGCTCCCATGGATCCGGAAAGGACGCGCATGCGCAGACCGGCCCCCCGTCGCTGGCCGAGCCTCCCGCGGCTCTCGCCTATCGCCCTGCTCGCGCTCTCTGCCCTGCTGGCACTGTTCTCGGCCGGGCGGGCGACCGCCTATACGGTCCACCTCAAGGACGGCTCCTCGATCGTCGTCAAGAAGAAGTACGTGGTGCAGGGGGACAAGGCGATTCTCGTCCTGCCCAGCGGCACCGAGTCGGCGCTTCCCCTGGCCGAGATCGACGTCGCCAAGACCGACGCCGCCAACCAGGACGATCTGGGAACGGCGATCGTCATCGAGAACGGCAAGGCGACGAGCCTCGCCCAGAGCACCCCGCCGCCGGCGGGCAAGCAGACGCTCAGGGACCTGCTGCAGCAGCGCGCGGCGGCGCAGGGCGGCGCGCGGGAGGCTGGCGCGGTCGCCATCGACGCCACTCCGGGGCGCGGCAGGGCCGACCGGCCGCCGACGTCGCACGCCGGACAGGCGCCGTTGCGCGACGTGCCACTGTCGACCGAGATCCGCACGTTCATCTTCGGCCGCGGCATCACCAGCCTCGAAGTGCAGCAGGGGGCGAGCAGCCGCAAACCGCGTCTGGTCTTCGAGACCTCTTCCGAAACCCAGGTTTTCCGCGCGCTGCAAGCGAGTGCCGGCGCGCTCATCGAAGTGCGGGAGAAGTTCCCCGGCCAGGTGGAGGCCTTCGAGGTCATCTGCGACGGCCCCGCCGGCGGGCGCGGCGGTCACTTCACGCTGACGCCGCCGCAGGCCGCCGACCTCATCGCCGGACGTATCGACCTGCCGACCTATTTCGTCCAGTACGTCGAGTTCTAGCGGCGCTAGAAGACAGCGCCGGAGTCGGAGGGGTCCGCAGGACCGCTGCCCCCGAACTCCTCCGGGTCGCCGCCGAGCCGCGCGACGCTTTCGACCTTGACGCCGACGCGGCGTTCGAAGCGTCGGCGGTAGCTCTCCACCTCGCCCACCTCTTCGTCGAGGAAGATCCGCTCGACCCTGAACAGCGGTACGAACATCGTCGCCAGGCCGAGCCCCGAGGCCTCCTGGCGAGCGAGCTCGGTGACCCACTCCTCGAAACTGTCGAGACTGATGCCGCGGAAGGTCACCCCGACGGTCTCGAGACGGTCGAGGGTGCCCCAGAACTTCTCGGTCGGATTGGCGAGGTGCACCAACACCAGGGCACCCCGGCGGATGGTCACGCGTGCTCCCCCTGGGAGAGCTCGACGAGGACGCCGCCGGCGCTCCTGGGGTGGACGAACTGCACCCAGCAACCGCCGGCTCCCTGGGTCGGCTCCGGCCGCAAGAGCTCCATCCCCGCGGCGCGCAGCTGGCGATCGTCGCCGTGCAGGTCGTCGGAGGCGAAGCAGAGATGATGGATGCCGGGCCCGCGCTTGGCGAGGAAGCGGGCGATCGGCGACTCCGCCGAGGTGGCCTCCAGCAGCTCGATCTTCGACTCGCCGCAGCGGATCATGGCGACGCGGACGCCCTCCTGCGGCACCTCTTCGATCGCCTCCACGACCAGACCCATCGCCTCGTAGAACAGGCGCGCCTCGGCAATCGAGGCGACCGCGATGCCGACATGGTCGATTCGTCCGATCACTCGCCCGCCTCCCCGCCGTGGTCCGGTCGCGAGCGCCGGCGCTCGGCTTCGAGGACGCCCGAGAAGAGCTCCGCCGAGAGCGCGTACGGATCGATCCGCGCGGCGTGTCCGCGTTCGATCGCGCGCTCGAAACCGGCGTGCTGCTCAGCGGCGGCGAGCACCCGCTCCTTGAGGATCGTCGCCACCCGCAGCTTGAGCTGGGCGCGCCGGCGTGTCGCGAGCTCCCCCGATTCCTCGAGGTGGGCGCGATGCCTTTCGACGGCGGCCAAGAGCTCGACGATCCCCTCGCCGCGGCTCGCCACGGTGCGCAGGATCGGCGGCATCCAGTAGGCCGGAGCCGGCGACTCGTCGTCAGGGCTCGCGGCGACCGTCTGCTCGCCATGGTGGCCGTGCGGATCGGCCTCGTGGAAAGCGCGGTGCGCCGCCGCCGTGTGATGGCCGTGGTGGCCGAGGGAGAGCATCATCTCGAGATCGTGTGCGACGCGGTCGGCGCCGTCGCGATCGGCCTTGTTGATCACGAACACGTCGGCGATCTCGAGAATGCCCGCCTTGATCGCCTGGATGTCGTCGCCGAGCCCCGGGACCGCGACGACCAGCACGGTGTCGACGCTCGAAACGACATCGACTTCATCCTGGCCGACTCCCACCGTCTCGACGATCACCCAGTCGAAACCGGCGGCGTCGAGCAGGTCCGCCGCGTCACGCGTCGCCCGGGCGAGACCACCCATGGCGCCGCGCGTCGCCATCGAGCGGATGAAGACCCCGGAGTCGGTCGCCAGCCCCTGCATGCGGATGCGATCGCCGAGCAGCGCCCCGCCAGTGAACGGCGACGTCGGATCGACGCACAGGATGCCGACCGTCTCGCCGCGGCGGCGGCACTCCTGCGCCAGGCGGTCGACCAGCGTGCTCTTGCCGGCGCCGGGCGGGCCGGTGATGCCGACGACCCGTGCCCTGCCGGTCGCCGGGTAGATCTCGCGCAGCAGCTCGGCCTGCAACGGGCCGCCGCGTTCAACCATCGAGATCGCTCGCGCTACCGCGCGGGTCTCGCGCCGCCGCAGACGCGGCAGGAGGTCCGCGAGGTCGCCGGAGGTGAGCTCCCGGGAGAGCGGCCGGGACGGCAGCAGGCTCATGCCTGCAGCAGCTCGCGGGCGATGACCAGGCGCTGCACTTCGCTGGTGCCTTCGCCGATGGTGCAGATCTTGGCGTCGCGGTAGTACTTCTCGGCGCGATAGTCCTTGATGAAGCCGTAGCCGCCGTGGATCTGCACTCCCCGCTCGCTGCAGAAGACCGCCGCCTCGCCGGTCATCAGCTTGGCCTCGGAGGCCTTGAGGGTGACCTTGCCGGTCTTGTCCATTTCGGTGGCGGCGGCCATCGTCAAGGCCTCGGCGGCGGCGATGCGGGTCGCCATCTCGGCGAGTGCGAAGCGGATCGCCTGAAACTCGGCGATCGGTTGACCGAACTGCTCGCGCTGCTTGGCATAGGCGAGCGCCGTCTCGTAGGCGCCGATCGCCGTGCCGAGCCCGAGGGCGGCGATCGAGATGCGACCGCCGTCGAGCACCGCCAACGCCTGGCGGAAGCCTTCCCCGGGGGCGCCGAGCAGATTTTCGTCGGGTACGAAGCACTCCTCGAGCACGAGCTCGGCGGTATCCGAAGCGCGAATGCCGAGCTTGTTCTCCTTCTTGCCGGCGCGGAAGCCGGGCATCCCCTTCTCGAGCACGAAAGCGGAGACGTTGCGCCCCTTGCGCCCTTCCGGATCGGAGATCGCCAGCACGACGGCGATCTCGCCCACCGTACCGTGGGTGCAGAACGCTTTGGAACCGTTCAGCACCCAGCCGCCGTCCACCTTGCGGGCGCTCGTGCGCAGGCCGGCGGCGTCGGAGCCCGAGCCGGGCTCGGTCAGCGCCCAGGCGGCGATCTTCTGCCCGCTGGCGAGTGGGGTCACCCAGCGCTTGCGCTGCTCGGCATTGCCGAACTTGTAGATGTGGTTGGTGCCGAGCGAGTTGTGGGCCGCGACACTGATGCCGACCGACGGATCGACCTTCGAGAGCTCGGTGACGACCAGAACGTACTCGATGTAACCCAGGCCGGCTCCGCCGTACTCCTCGGGGAAGATGATGCCGAGAAAGCCGAGCTCCGCCGCCTTGCGCATGACCTCCAGCGGGAACTTCTGCGCCTCGTCGATCTCGTCGACGATCGGATCGACTTCGGCGAGGGCGAACTTCCGGGCCATCTCGCGGATGGCCCGCTGTTCTTCGGTGAGAGAAAAGTCCATTGGGGCTCCTGTGCGGCGCGACGATGCTACCGCGCCGCCCCGGGTGCGGCAATTGAAGCCGGCGCCGCAGGCGGGATAGAGCCGGGCGAGGAGTACGGGATCCGCTGCAGGCGGGCGCCGCCGTAGTAGTGCCCGAGGATCGCACGATAGTCGTGGCCGCGCCGGGCCATGCCGTAGGAGCCGACCTGGCAGAGGCCGACACCGTGCCCCCAACCCCGGCCGGAGAACTGCCAACCCGCCTCCCCCTGGGCCGGCGCGAGGCGCCGGGCGGTGAACAGCGTGTCGGGCAGGTCGAGCGTCCAGCGGACCGCCAGCCCCTCGACATCGACGGTCTCGGCCGTCTCCCCGGCGCGACCGAGCAGGCGGATCTTGCCGACCCGCCCGGACACCCCGCGCATCAGCACTTCGAAACTGCGGAAGGCGAAGCCCGGAAGGCGCCCCGCCACCGACGCGGCGAGGTCGGCGTCGCTGCGGTAGCGCGTCCAGCGCGACAGATTGTGGGTGCGGTCGAAGCTCGCACCGCGCGGATCGACCTCCTGCGCCACCGCCACGATTCCCCCGGCGACGAGATAGAGCTCCAGGGCATCGCCGGCTTCGAGCACCAGATCGCCGGCGCGCGTGGTTCCGCCTTCGCGTCGGTAGGTGGCGAGATTTCCGGGCAAGGCGAAGTGAAGCTCGGCACCGTCGTCGCGTGCCACCAACTCCGGCGTCCCGCCTTCAGTCAGACGCGAAAAGGTGGCCTCGCGCCGCTCGAGTACGCGCAAAAAGAGCGCCAGCTGATACAGCAGCTCTTCCGCTTCGTTCGCGCCGAGCTTCGTTTCCGCCGCACCCGGCGCAGCAAGCAGCCCGCTCTCGACCAGATAGGCGGCCAGCCGGCGGTCCTCGACGTTCCATTCCGGCGGCGGATTCGCCACCAGATAGCCGAGTTCTTCGGGGCGTACGAAGAGCCGCGCGTCAGCCGCCAGGTCGAACGTCGAGCCGAGGAAGCGCTGGACTTCGCGGCGGTCGAGACTCGCCAGGTGATCCGCCGGGATTTCGAGGCCCGCGGCGCCGGCCAGGCGCGCGAAGGCCCGCTCGAGACCGGCGGCGGTCGCGAGCTGCTCGGTGATTCCCGGCTGGGCGCGTTCGAGCACCAGCCGCGCGATCCCCAGTGTCGCGGGCCCCGCGCCCGCGCGGTTGCGCAGCGTCGCCTCCCCGGCCTCGATGCACGGCACGCCGCGCAGGTACGGAGCGCGCTTGAGCGGGAAGATGACCTCGACGTTCTCGGTGTGGCCGCCGCAGGTCGCGCTGTACAGCGCGTCGATCGGCTGGCCGTCGTAGAGCAGAATCTCGCCGGCGGTCTCGGCGACGGCGCGATCGGAGAGCGGATGCTCGTCGTCCATGCCGCCGTAGACCTGGCAGCGCGGCGTGCCGCAGAGGTCGTAGCCTTCGTCGGCGAACTCGCCGAGGTTGCGCAGGGTGTAGCTCCGGGCGGCGATCGCCTGCGCCTTGAGCGCCTCGATCTCGGGGTAGGCCCCCGGCCCGAGCTCGCGCGGCACGACACCGCGCAGGTACTGCTCGATCGGCAGCTCGTTGACCAGATTCAGCCGCCCGCGATCGTTCAAGTAGACGACCAGCCGGCCGCGATACCGCCGACCCTCCCAGCGCACCCAACTGTTCGTGCTGGCGGCGGCAGCGGCCGGGGCGGCGAGGACGAAGCTCCGGCCGGCGACGCGGTAGCTCTTGCCGCGGTGGGTGAGATCGAGCGCCGGCTCACCGAGGCCTTCGCCCTCGGAGACGATCCACGAGTTGTCGACGCCGAAGCGCACCAGTCTTCGGCCGGCCTCTTCGGCGGCTTCGCGTCGCGGGAACCGGCCGATGCGCACACGGTAGATCCCCGCCTGGGCATCGAAACGGGCGTCCGCCGGCAGCGCTGCCAGCGCCCCCAGGCGCCGGGCGAGCTCCTTCGCCTGATCCTCGTCCTTGAGCGCGGCGATCTGGACCCGATACGTCGCGGTGCTGACGCTCGTCGCGGCGGGAGCGATGCGCAGCGGCGATGCGACGTCGAGCCGGGTGCCGCCGACGTCGACCGAGAGCTCCCCTTCGCAGCAGGGCAAGGTCACGCTTTCGAGATCGGTCGCGAGGCCGATCCGCACCCAGCCGGAAAACGGTCTGGGCAGGGCCGGATCGGGCACTGGCGCCGGCACTTGCACCGGCACGGGCGGCGGGGCTGCCGGCTGGACTTCCGCCGGCGCTGTGGCGACGACCGGCTGCGGCGGCTCCGGCAGCGGCGGCACCGGCGCCGAGGCGGCCGTCGGAGCTCCCTGCGGGGAAAGGCGCGGCGCCTTTCCCGCCGGCGCGCAGGAGCCGGTGACCAGAACTGCGGCGACGAACGCGAGCGCGAGCGTAGCCGCGAGGAATCCGTGGATCCGGTGCTTCACGCTGCAGGAGGAACTGCGCCGGGCTGGACGCGCCCCTCGCCGCGCACCAGCGCGACGATGGCGGCGGTCATTACCAGAGTCAGACAGACGCCGAGGACGACCTCGACCAGCCCGAAGCCGGCCGACAGCACCGTGTGCACGAGCGCGAACCGGGACAGGGCGAACTTGAGCACCAGCCCGATGATGCCGAAGAAGGCCGAGACGGCAATCGAGCCGCAGATCGCCAGGAGATAGAGCAGGAGGAGGCCGCCGATCCGGTGACCGGTGATGCGGAAGGCCTGCCGGGTGGCACCGAGTGCCGTCGCGCCCTCCTCCACCGCGCAGATCTGCGCCACCGTCATCGCGATCGCCATGACCAGCAGGGCGAAGCCCACCGGCAGCGCCAAGCCACAGCCGATCACGCAGCCGACGACGGAGAACTCCTCCGCCGACAGGCCGGCGGCGAAGAGGAACGGCAGCGCCCCGAGCAGCAGCAGAAGCAGGAGGAAGACGAGAAAAAGAATGACCACCCAGAAGATCCGCAGGCCGTAGAGGCTCGCCCAGCCGATGAAACCGGCCCAGGTAAAGGTGCGGAAGACCGCCGCCGGCGCTCGGCGCATCACCGGTGCCTGCGCTTCACCGGCGAGCAGCACAGCGAGGGTGCCGGCCTGGAACCAGCAGTGCAGGATGAAGACCATCGTCCCCACCACCACCATGACCAGCAGGCCGAGTCCGAGCATCGATGCCAGCTGGCCGAAATCGAGCCTGACGTCCGCGAGCGTCTGCGCCAGGGCCTCCGGAGAGCCGGCGGTGAAGGCTTTGAGCGGCACGCCGAGACGGACGAAGAAGTAGAGCAGCGGCACGACGATCGACGCCGCGAGCAGCAGGCCGGAGGCGACCTGCACCAGGATCAGCTCGCGGTTGGCGCGCACGTTGGCGAAGCCGCGACCCAGCGCGTCGATGGCGGAGAGGCGCGGCGCCGTCACGGGCGCACCGCCTCGGAGCGCCCCTGCTTCGTCCGGCGCGCCTTGCGGAAATCGTCCACCTCGAGCGAAATCACCTCCGCCATCTCGTAGAGGCGCGAAACCAGCGGTGGCGTCAGCCGCCGCTCGAGCAGATCGGTGTCGGCCAGATTCGAGTTCGTGGCGAGCTCGAGGCGGAAGTTGCTGGTGAAGATCGTCGGCAGGCGATGGGTATAGCGGTGATTGAGCACCAGATACAGGATGTCCTTGACGAACGGTGTCGGGTTCTGCGCCCCGAGCTCGTCGATGACCAGCAGCTCGGCCTCCATGACCGGATCGAGGATGTCGTGTTTCGACTCCGGCGAAGCCGGGTCGAAAGTCGACTGGATCTGATTGATGAGCGACGAAAAATCGACGAATCGACCGCGCAGGCTGTAGCGCCGGATCAGCGCGCCGAGCACGGCGGCAGCGAGATGCGTCTTGCCGGAACCCGGCGGACCGACGAGCAGCAGACCGGTCTGGCGGAAGGTGCCTTCCGGCGTCAGGAATTCGTGCACGTAGCGCGTGCAGCGCTCCTTGGCTTCCTGCAGAGCGAGCACCGGCGCCGCCGAATAGCCGGCGAGCTTGAAGCTGCCGAGCGTGCAGTCCTTGTAACGCGGTGGAATGCCCGAGCTGTCGAGCAGGCGGGGGACGAGCAGCTCTTTGCGGCAAGGGCAAGGACGCGCGGTGCCGGCGCCGCCGTCGTCGGCGACGAGCCAGCCCCGCCCTTCGCACTGCGGGCAATCGGGTTTCGCGATCGGATCCGTCACGACCGGGATCGTAACAGCGTGGCGACCCCGCCGCTCCCGGGGGACCCGCGGGCTAGCGCCGCACCAGAGCCCGCGGCGCGGCGGGTACGAGCGCGCGGGCGCGGTCGATCTCGGGGGGGCGGGAGCGCAGCTCACGGCGGAGCTCAGCGGCCACCCGCGTCATTTCGGACTCGAGGGCAGCCAGCTGGTCGCGCAGGTTGAGGATCACCTCGACCCCGGCGAGATTCACCCCGAGGTCGCGGGTCAGGGTCAGGATGGCCTCGAGGCGCTCGATGGCGCGCTGGTCATAGAGCCGGGTGTTGCCGGCACTCCGCGCCGGCACGATCAGCCCTTCACGTTCGTAGAGGCGCAGCGTCTGCGGATGGATGCCGTACTGCTCGGCGACCACCGAGATCATGACGTAGCGCGGTGCTTCGGCAGGCTTCTTGCGCGGCATCGCGAAGACTCCACGGGCCGGAAGAGGAGTGACCCCCTTCCGGCCCGAACCGGCTTCAGTTGGACTTCGACTCCGCGTCGACGACTTCGGCGTCGATCACGTCTTCGCCGCTCGCGCCCTGCCCCGCCTGCGCTCCGGCGCCATTGCCGCCGCTCTCCGGCGGCGCGCCGGCATTCTTGTACATCGCCTCTGCCAACTTGTGCGACGCCTGGGTGAGGCGCTGTTCGGCCGCCTCGATGACCGAGCCGTCTTCGCTCTCCATCGCCTTCTTGGCATCCGCGAGCGCCGACTCGAGCTCGCCCAACTCGGCGGGCTGGAGCTTCTCCTTGTGCTCGCCGAGGTTCTTCTCGGTCGAGTAGATCAGGCCGTCGATGCGATTCCTCGCCTCGACCGCCTTGCGCCGCTGCTTGTCCTCGTCGGCGTGCGATTCGGCGTCGTAGACCATCTTCTTGATCTCGTCCTCGGCGAGGCCCGACGAGGCCGTGATGGTGATCTTCTGCTCCTTGCCGGTGCCGCGGTCCTTGGCCGAGACGTTGACGATGCCGTTGGCGTCGATGTCGAAGGTCACCTCGACCTGCGGCACGCCGCGCGGCGCCGGCGGGATGCCGACCAGATTGAAGCGGCCGAGCGTGCGGTTGCCGGCGGCCATCTCGCGCTCGCCCTGCAGCACGTGGACCTCGACCTGCGTCTGACTGTCGGAGGCGGTCGAAAAGACCTCGCTCTTCCGGGTCGGAATCGTGGTGTTGCGCTCGATCAGCTTGGTGAAGACGCCGCCCAGGGTTTCGATGCCGAGCGACAGCGGCGTCACGTCGAGCAGCAGCATGTCCTTGACGTCGCCCTTGAGCACGCCGCCCTGAACCGCCGCGCCGACCGCCACGACCTCGTCGGGGTTGACGCCCTTCGAAGGCTCGCGGCCGAAGACCTCCTTGACCAGCGCCTGGATCGCCGGCATCCGCGTCTGGCCGCCGACCAGCACGACCTCGTGGATGTCGCCGGTGCCGAGACCGGCATCCTTGAGCGCCTGCCGGCAGGGGCCGGCCGACTTGCGGATGATCGCCTCGACCAACTGCTCGAGCTTGGCGCGGGTGAGCTTCAGGTTGAGGTGCTTCGGACCGTTCTGGTCGGCGGTGATGAACGGCAGGTTGACCTCCGTCTCCATCGCCGAGGAGAGCTCGATCTTCGCCTTCTCCGCTGCCTCGCGCAGGCGCTGCATCGCCATCGGATCCTTGCCGAGGTCGATCCCTTCCTGCTTCTTGAACTCCTCGAGCAGCCACTCGATGACCCGCTGGTCGATGTTGTCACCACCGAGATGGGTGTCGCCGTTGGTCGCCTTGACCTCGACGACGCCGTCGCCCACCTCGAGGATCGAGATGTCGAAGGTGCCGCCGCCGAAGTCGTAGACCGCGATGGTCTGGTCCTTCTTCTTGTCCAGGCCGTAGGCGAGCGCCGCCGCGGTCGGCTCGTTGACCAGCCGCTTGACGTCGAGGCCGGCGATCTTGCCGGCGTCCTTGGTGGCCTGGCGCTGGGCGTCGTTGAAGTAGGCCGGCACGGTGATCACCGCCTCGGTGACCTTCTCGCCCAGATAGTCCTCGGCCGCCTGCTTGAGCTTGCCGAGGATCATCGCCGAGATCTCCGGCGGCGAGAACAGCTTGCCGTCGATCGACACCCGGCAGTCGCCGTTCTCGGCGCTCTCGACCTTGTACGGCACCATCTTCAGCTCTTCGCCGACCTCGTTGAAGTGGCGGCCCATGAAGCGCTTGATCGAAAAGACGGTGTTGCGCGGATTGGTCACCGACTGGCGCTTGGCGACCTGGCCGACCAGCCGCTCCCCGCTCTTGGTGAATCCGACCACCGAGGGGGTGGTGCGGCTACCTTCCGCATTGGCGATGACTTTCGACTCGCCGCCTTCCATGATGGCGACCACGCTGTTCGTGGTGCCGAGGTCGATACCGATGATTTTGCTCATTTGCGCTCTCCTTGTCTCCCTTGAATTCTAAATCTAAGTGGCAGGGAGTCAACCCTGCTCGCAGTATAGTTGACAATCCGGCGCTTAGATTTATTCCAGAGGGAAGCAAGAAGCGACGAAACTGCGAAAAATGGGGGGGGTCAGTCCAGAAGGACGAGCGGAATGCCCTCGTCCTCGCGCAAACCGCGGAAGAACTCGGGATCGACCGCAAAGTCCCCCGAAATGGTCTCCGTCACCGCCAGGGAGGTTTCGGCGCCTCCCCGGTTCCGCGGCTGCAGGGTGTAGGAGAGGCCTTCGGCGCGGTAATCCAGGTTCGCCCCGGCGCGGCGCCTCAGGGCATGCGCGGGCAGCAGCTGGCGCTCGACCAGTTCTTCCAGCCGGGCCGGATAGGCGCCCTCGAGCAGGAAATGCGTCCGCGCCGCACGGTCGATCAGCAGCGCCTGGGAGACCCGCACCTGGCGTTCGAGCGTGGCGCGATCGCTGCGCAGCCAGGGGAACGGAAACAGCAGACTGGCGGGTTGGCGAGACGCGAGCACGAGGCAGGCCACCAGCCCGGCTCCGCAGGCGGCTCCGAGGAGCCGCCCGACCAGCACCCCGCGCGACGCGGAGGCCGACTCCACCGGCAGCTCGATGCGCTCCGCTGCGGCCGCGCGCCGCATCTGGCTCGCCACGGTCGGCGCCGCAGCCGTGACCGCAGGCGTAGCCGAAGGCGGGGCAACGCGGTCCCCCTCGCCGCCGAGATCCGCCGGTTCGGCTGCCGAGCGCGGCCGAACCAGGCCACCTTGCAGCAGGCGGAAGAGGCTGTAGAGGGTCTTGTACTCGCCGAGACCGGTCATCTCGGCGATCTCCGTGGCGGAAGCGCGCCCGTCGAGCCGATTCAAGACGCGTTCGTCGTCGGCGCTGATCCAGATCTCGCCCGGGTCGTCCCCCGGCAGATCGCCGTCGCGCCCGAGCAGGCGCAGGACGCGCTGCGTCGGCAGGCGTTCGTAGGCGACGAAGCCGTGCGGCAGCGTGCCGGAGAGCGTCCCCTCACCCAGCAGATCGCCGATCGAACGCATGAGCAGCTCTTCGACGGAGATCGGTTGTACGCCCTCTTCGAAGGAGACCTCTTCGCCGGAATAGAACTTGAACTCGCCTTCGCTCCAACGCAGCACCTGCAGCAGCAGGCGGTAAGTCTGCTGGCGCAGGGCGCCGAGCAGTTGCTGCCGGGAGAGGATGCCGCGATCGACGAGATAGTCGGCGAGGCGTTGACCGGAGCTCTTGTGCCCCTCAGAGACCCGCGCGAAGTCCTCGGGACGCACGATTCCCTGGCTCGCCAGGACCTCGCCCAGACCCTCTTCGAAGTTCTGGTTCAGCGCGTCGGCGGCGACGATCTCGCCGCGCAGGAACGAGACGGCGAGGATGTCGTGCTCACCCTGAACGGTCAGAATTCCGGTCTTCAGCTGCTGCGCGATCATCTGCAGGATGTCGGGCAGCCGGAAAACCCGGAGATCTCCTTCGAGTGCCACGGCCGATCCCTACTCCCCTTCTCCGAGCTCGTTCCGCACGCAGAGCCCGACGTAGAGGCAGAGAGCGAGCGCGAAGAGCACCCAGGGCAGAGCCGGGGGAAGTCCCCCGGCCACGGGAACGCCGATACCGACCGAAAACAGCAGCGGCAGCATTACCACCGTGGCGAAGGCGAGCACGCTCAGGACGACCTTGCCGCCTTCGCCGAGCTCCGCCTGCGAGAGCGCCGGGAAAAGGGCCCGCAGCCAACGCGAGAACGGATCCGAACGCCAGGCGAGCCACGAGCTCGGTTGACCGAAGCCTTTCCCGCGCCGCATCAGATGCAGGCCGAGGGCGAGCGCGGCGGCGAGGCCGGCTCCGGCCATCGACGCCCAGCCGCCGACAGCGCGCATCGCCGACGAGCCCTCCGACGGCACCTCCGCCCAGGCGGCGATCAGCAGCGACCGAATCTCCCCGCTGCGCGCGAGACCGCCGTTGTAGGTCAACACCCGGTCGGCGTTCGGCGTGCGGATCCAGCGGTCGACCTGCTCGGCGTCGATCTCCTTCGCCTGCGCCAGCGCCTTGCGCGACTCCTCGAACTGGTAGGTCTCGGAGTACGAGAGCGAAAGGTCGTAGAACGCTCCAGCCGGCGCGGGAACGGTTCCCGCCGCGCGCAGGAAGTACTCGTTGGCGACGGCGAAGTCGGCCTTGCGGAAATGGTAGGCGCCGAGATTCAGCAGCACGGGAACATTCTGCGGTTCGCTCTCGAGTACCCGCCGATAGATGACCCGCGCCTCGTCCCACTGACCCAGTGTCCGGTTCACGTCGCCGATCAGCTCGACGACCGCCGGATCGCCGCCGATCGCCGCTTTGAGCACCTGCAGGTCGCCGAACAGGCCGCCGTAGAGGCGGCCTTCGGCGAGATTCGCCAGCGCCCGCATCGGCGGCGAGAGGGCGATGGCGACCCTCTGCTGCGCGGCAGCGGCGACCCACGGTGCGAAACTGGCGAGCAGCCAGACGCCGACGGTCGCCCAGCGCTCACTGCGGCTGCCGTAGCCCCACAGCAGCGCCGACCAGAAGAGCAGCAGCCACAGGGGGCCGGAAGGCAGAGCAAGCGGCCAGAGCAGCGCCAACCCGACGCAAAGCGTGGCACTCGCCGGTCGCAGCCGCTTCGTCAGTACACGCTGCAGGTCGGCGATGACGGCGCTCCCCTTGGTCGCCACCTCGACCAGCACGAAGAGCGCCGCCGCGACCCACAGCACGGCGAGCCACCAGAGGAGGAGCTCGGCGACGAAGACCGTGCGCTCGGTCGAGCCCAGCAGGCGGTAGAAACCCGAACCCGTCGCGCCGATCGCCTCCAGGTAAGCACCGCGCTGCCGCGCCAGGGCAGCGCGCGCGAAGGCGACCTCGGGCCGCAGCGGATCGAGCGTCTCCGCCGCGGCGATGGCCCACTGGGCGCGCTCGAACTTGCCTTCGCGGCCGGACTGCAGGGCGAGCGCCGCGGCGCCGAGCGAAAAATCGACCAGCCGCGTCATGCCCACCTGCCGGGCGTTGGCGTTGAGGGCGTGCAGCGCCTCCTCGGCCTTTGCCGGATTGTCCTGGTAGAAGCTGCTCACCCACTGCAACCACGACTCCTGGAGGCGGTGCAGCGAGTGCCGCGTGCCACGGGTGAGCTCGAAGTTGGCGCTCGGCCCACCGGCGCTCTGCGCGGCGAGCGGCGCGACTTCGCCGCCGAGCGCGAGCAAGAGCGCGAGCAAGAGGGCCGGCGCGCCTGCCGGCGACCGGCGGCGCAGGTCAGCCGCGCTTCTGGACATAGCGCACGCGCAGCCGATAGAGCAGATCCTCGAGCACTGCCTGCTCCTGGGCGGTGAGGTTTCCGGCCGTGCGCTGGCGCAGCACATCGAGCAGGTCGATGTGCAGGCGGGCCGCCTCCAGGTTTTCCATCGTCTGACCGTCGGGCAAGGCCGCATCCCCGAGGTAGAACGGCACCGGCTCGGTGAGCACGCCGACGAGGTCGAGAAAGGTCGGACCCAGCCCGGCGGGGGCACCGGGGATCTCGAGTCGCGGCGTGGAGCCCGAGGCGGCGGGACTCTGCAGCACCTCCGGCGCTTCGGCAGGCGCCGGGAGAGTCGGCTCGGCGGCAGGCATCGGCGGTTCCGGCGGCGCGCCTTCGGCGGGCGGGGCGTAGTCCTCCCGCACTCGCCCATCCGGGGTGAACATCCGTCGATCTGTGACTTTGATCTCGCCCACGGGCAGTGATTTCTTTTCGACTATGCTAACAAGCGCGCTTTCGCATCGGCAACCGTCCGCCCCTGGAGGCGGCACAACGACGAGGGCGCCTTCGAGAATGTCCGATCCGACACCACCCACCCCACCTCCGCCCGCCGGCGGCGCTGCGACCTTCGCCGGCGCCGCCACCGACCTCGCCCGATTGACCGCCCTGGTCGCGCGCCTGCGCGCCCCCGACGGCTGTCCCTGGGATCGCGAGCAGACCTTACCCGATTTGCGGGCCTATCTGCTGGAGGAGGCCCACGAAGTCGCCGCGGCACTCGACAGCGGCGACCGCAGCGAGCTTCTGGCCGAGTTGGGCGACCTGCTCTTCCAGGTTGCCTTCATCGCCCGGCTCGTCGAGGAGGCCGGCGGTTTTGCGCTCGCCGCCACCCTCGACGCGGTCGAAGCCAAGATGATCTCCCGCCATCCGCACGTCTTCGGCGGCGAGACCCTGGCTTCGGCCAAGGCGGTCCGGGAAGCGTGGGAGCGGCGCAAGGTGAGAACCCAGGAAGGCGAACGCCGATCGCTGCTCGACGGCGCCACCTCTGCCTCGCTGCCGGCGCTGGTCGCCGCCTACCGCCTGACCCAGAAAGCCGCCGGCGTCGGCTTCGACTGGAGCGCCGCGGGCGAAGTCGTTGCCAAGCTCGACGAAGAGATCGCCGAGCTCAAGGAGGTCCTGGCGGATCCCGGTGAAGCGGCGACTTTGCGCCAGAGGCGGACCGAGGAGATCGGCGACCTGCTGTTCACCGTCGCCAACCTCGCCCGCCACCTCGAGATCGATCCCGAAGGCGCGCTGGCTTCCGCCAACCTCAAGTTCCGCCGACGCTTCGCCGCCGTCGAAGCCGGACTCGCGCGCGCCGGCAAGAACGTCGCCGAGGCGACGCTCGACGAGATGGAGGCCGAGTGGCAGGCCGCCAAGCTCGACGAGAAGCGCCCCGGCTAGGCGCCGAGGTTCCGCCCGATGAAGATCGCCCTGGTCTGGAGCGGCCCCGTCACGCTCGATCGCATCTCGTTCCGGCACGAGAACTACCAGGCGGGATGGAATGCCCTCGGACATCATGCCGTACTGGTGACCGCAGCGGAGCTCGCCGGCGGCTACTCCGGGGAGACCCACCTCGTGGCGCATCGCGAAGAGCTCGACAAGGTCGAGACCTGGCGCCGCCTCGGCGCCGAGGTTGCCGTCGGCATCACCTGGCACCGCATTTCGCCGATGCTCGCGGCGATCCGCGCAGCGGGGACGCAGGTGGTGGCGATCGCCGACTCCGACGGTCAGGTCGGCTTTGCCGCCCATCCGCGGATCTCCTGGCTGCGTATCGGCGCCTACCAGGAGAGCTTCGCCGGGCGGTTGCGCGCGCTGCGCTACTTTTGTCGCCGCTTCGCCGCGAGCACCCTGCGCCGCGACCCCGAGGAGCTCGAGTTCGTTGCCAGCACCCGCGCCTCCGATCGGGTCGTGCTCGGCAGCGCGCCGGCCATCGCCCATTTCGCGCGCTTCCTGCGCCAGCAGCACGCCGGGGAGCTCGCCGACCGCCTGCGCGAAGTGCCTTTTGCGGTTCCGGCGGAGTTCTGCACCCGGCCGATTCCGGCGAAGGTCGACCGGGTGGTCGCCATCGGCCGCTGGAGCGATCCGCAGAAGGACGCGCCCCTGCTCGCCGCGGCGCTCGCCCGATTCTTCGCCCACCGCCGCGCCACCGAAGTGGTCGTTTTCGGCGCCGGCGCCGACGAGGCGTTCGGTGAGCTCGCCGGGCGCGAGCACCGCCTGCGGCTCGCCGGCATCCAGGAGCCACACGTCGTCGCGGAGACCCTGGCCGGGAGCCGCGCAGCGCTCTTCTCTTCGCGCTGGGAGACCGGCCCGCACGCCGCCACCGAGGCGCTGGCGCTCGGCGCGACGCTGGTCGCGGCGCCGATGCCGAACCTCGCCGGCATGATCGACGACGGGCGCTACGGCTCGCTCGCCGCCAGCCGCAGGCCGGAAGCGCTCGCCCAAGCCCTCGCCGACGAGGTCGCGGCCTGGGACGCCGGGCGCCGCCAGGCGCAGGCGATCGCCGCCCACTGGCGTGCGCGCCTCTCGCCAGTGGCGGTGAGCCGCGGCCTCCTCGGGACGCTCTCGGTCTGACCTCTCAGGATCCCGCCGCCACCAGGGCGAGCAGGACCCCTTCCTCGTCGCGATAGAGCTCGCGAAATTCTGCCGAACCGGCAATGGCCTCGACGACCGCCGCCGGGACCAGGGCCCGCGGCAGCAGGAGCTCGCCGGCGCCGAGCTCGCGGAGCTTTCCGGCGAGGGCCTCGGGGCGTTCGAGGAGAGGCAGCACGAGCCCGTAGCGCTGGGGACCGCTCCAGTCACCGAGCAGGGCCGCGCCGCCGAAGTCGTGCAGGCGCTCGCCGTGCAGGGCGTAGAGCGGCACCCGCTCGAGCCCGTGCGCGCGCCGGAAGAGCATCGCCCGATAGAGCGGCAGCCGGCGCGCGAGGTGAGCGTCGATCGCCGCCGCGGCGACCGGTGGCGGTCCGAGGAGGCGGGTGCGCCAGAGCGCATAGGCCGGCCCCGTCGCCACTCCCGCGACGAGCAGCACGATCGCGGCGGCGGCCACCCGACGAGGTCCCGAGGGGCTGCGTGCGGCAGCGCGTTCGACCAGGTCGCGAAGCGCCGTGACGAGCAGAATCGTCAGCAACGGCGAGAACGACATGAAGTAGCGCGCATCGCGCGGCAGCGCGAGGAAGGCGACGGCGTAGCCGGCGAGGAGCGCGACCCAGAGGCGCGTCCAGCGCTGGCGCCAGGCGACATAGAGCAGCAGCGGCAGCGCCACGAGGACCAGGGGCGAGGCGGGCGGCTGCTGGTTGGTGCGCGCGCGGTCGACCACCATGTCCCAACCGAGGCGAACGAGATCGCGCCCGCCGCGCATCCAATCGAAGGAGACGCCGGAGCCGACGACGTCGGTGATCCCGCTCCATTCGCTCGCACCGAAGAGCGGCGCGAGGAAAGGAAAGAGAGGATTGCCGGAGAGCGCCCAGATGAGCGCGTACCAGGGGCCGCCGGCGAGCGCCGCGGCGCCCGTGAAAATAGCCATCGCGCGCAGCCGGGCGCCGCGCCCGGCCTCCCAGCCGGCGGCGAGCGCCAGGGCAGCAGCGAGATAGAGACCGAGGTACTTGGTCGCCGCCGCCCAGCCGGCGAAGGCGCCGGCCGCAAGGAGCCAGACAGCCGAGCGCTCGCGCCGCCAACGCTCGAACGCCACCGCCGCCGCAGTCGCGAACAGCGTCAGGAGAGGCTCGATGAAGGTCGAGCCGGCGTAGAAGACGACGATCGGCTGCCCGATCCAGATCGCCGCCGGCGCCAGTGCCCAGATCCACGCGGCCTTGGCGTCGAGAGCTCCGGCACAGCGCTCGCGCCCCCAGACGACGAGCAGGAGCGCGGTGACGGCCGTCGCGAGCAGCGACACGCCGTGCGCCGTCGAAGCGCGCCCGAGCAGCAGCGCCGGCGCGAAGAGAGTCTCGCCGAGGAGCGGAAAGACCGGCGTGCGGAGATTCTCGACGAAGACATAGCGGCCCTGTTCGACGAGGCTGCGGGCAAGCGGCAGATGGTAGACCGTGTCGTCCCAGGCCACCGGCGGATAGAGCGCCAGCCAGGCCGGACCGGCGAGCGCGACCGCGACGAAGAGGCCGAGCGCGCGCTGCCGGGGTCGAGTGCGCGCCAACATCGCGGTGAGCGCCCGGCGCGCCGCCCGCAGGCCGCTGCGCCCGCACACCAGCGCGAGTGCAACGAGCACCACCAGGGCACCGGCGCCGAAGCGGCCGCCGAGCCCGAACAAAAAGAGCGCCTGTCCGAGCACGCCGAGCCCCAGGGTCACTCCGAGCGCCAGCTGCAAGGGAGCGTCGCTGGCCGGATCCGCAAGGCGCCCTTCACCCGCAGCCGCACCGGCCGTGAGGCGCGCGGCGAGAGCGCTGCCGGCGGCGAGCGCCAGCGCCGCGAGGAGCACCGCAAAAAACAGCGGCGAAGTCAGGAGCAGGATGTCGATGAGCGCACTCAATCCGGGCGCTCTCGCGCGTCTGCCAGCCCGCGAAGCAGGTTTTCGTAGTCCACCGCGAGTCGGCCCCAGGCGTAGGCTGCGGCGCGGCGTCGCGCCGCCGCGGCGAGCTCCAGGCGGCGCGGTTCGTCGGCCAGCACCTCGCGGATCGCGGCGGCGAGGGCCGGAGCCGATGCCTCCGTCATGCGACCTTCGACGCCGTCGCGCACGAGCTCGCTCACCGCGCTCTCCTGCGAGCGGCAGTGGACGACGGGCAAGCCGGCCGCCATCGCTTCGAGCGGCACCAGGCCGAAGCCTTCGCGGGCCGACGGATGAACCGCGATCTGCGCCGCTCCGAAGCCTCGCCAGACTGCGGCGAGCGAATCCACCGTGCCGTGGAAGACGATGCGATCGCGCACTCCGAGCGCCGCGGCGCGCGCTTCCAGCCGCGGGCGCTCCGGGCCGTCACCGAAGATGGCGACGAGCGGGAGAGCCGGCGCCCTCCTGCCGCCTCTCCTCCCGTCGGCAACCTCGCCCAGGTGCGGCAGAGCATCGATCAACAGGTCGACACGTTTGTGCGCCAGCAGTCTGCCGGCGACGACGATCGGCGGGCCGGGCGGCGCGAGCGCGGCCTCGTCGACCGCCCGCTGGACCGCCGCCAGATCGACACCGCAGGGAGCGAAGGCGACCTCGTCGCCGGTGCGCTGCGGCCGCAGGCGCGCCAGGCGCTCGCGCCCGAGGCTGCTGGTCGCGGCGACGCGACGGCCGAGGCGGGCGGCGGCGCGTTCGAGCACCCGGTAGACAGGCGCCCGCGTCGCGCCCATGTAAGTCTTCCAGTAGGCCCCCCAGACCTCGTACCAGACGACGAGCAGCGGCACGCCCGCCAGGCGGCAGGCTGCCGACAAACCCGGAAGATGGAAGAACGGCATGCTCGCTGTCTCGACGACGTCGAAGCGACCCGGCCCGATCGCGAGCGAGCGCAGGGCGAAACCGAGAGCCCGGCGGTGGCTGCGCCGGCTGTCGGAGCGGTAGAGCGCCCGCGGATCGCCGAGCAGGAGGCGCTCTACCCTCGCTGCCGCGCCGCCCTCTGACGCCTCCTCCGCAACTCGCTGACGCCCGAAGCCGGCGAGCGTCACGCGATGGCCGCGCTCGGCGAGCGCCAGGGCGATCTCATGGTTGCGCGACTCGATCCCTCCGGCGTGGTCGGGATAGAGCGACTCGTTGAGCAGCAGCAGGCGAAGTGGCCGTCCGTCGCGCAGCGACGGGAGACCGGAGTCGGCTGAGGCCACCTCAGCGCCCCTTCGCCGCTGCCGCGGCCTTCCCCTCTGCGGGAGCGAGCATGGGCTGGAGCGCGTCGGCGACGAGGCGCGCGACGATGCGTTGACCCTCCGCCGATGGGTGAATCCCGTCCGCCTGGTTCAGCTTCGGATCGGCCGCGACGCCGGCGAGCAGGAAGGGGACGAACGCCAGATCGAGCTCGCGCGCCAGCCGGGAGTAGAGCGCTTCGAAGTCCCGCGTGTAGTCGGGGCCGTAGTTCGGCGGCATCTTCATGCCGGCGAGCAAGACCTGCGCTCCCGCAGCGCGGGCGCGCCGCACGATCTCGCGCAGATTGGCTTCGATGCCGGCCACCGGCTGGCCGCGCAGACCGTCGTTGGCGCCGAGCGCGAGGACCAGGACGTCGGGATGGAGCGACAGCAGCCAGTCGACGCGCGCCAGACCGCCGGCGCTGGTGTCGCCCGAGACCCCGGCATTGACGATGCGCGCCGGGACGCCACGCTCAGCCAGGAGCTCACCGACGATCGCCGGGAAGGCCGCCTCCTCGCCCAGCCCCAACCCGGCGGTCAGACTGTCACCGAGAAAGACGACTTGCGGCGCTGCTGCCGCAGCGGCAGCGACGGCCGCCGGCGCTGCCGCAACGCTCGCCGCTGCTGGAGCGGGCGGAGCGGGCGCGGCGGGCACCGCATCGCGTCGGCATCCGCCCAGCGAAAACACGACGACAAGAAGCGCCAGCTTCAGCACCGAATCGGAGATCCGACCGGCGCCCCGAGACCGCACACTGCCTTGGCCGGTCTTTTTCTTTCCTTCAAAGGGGATCTTTTCCCGCGGAAGGATCGTAGTCATGACGAGAGCTGTCCCCATGACGCCATGCTAACCTGCCCTGCTCCCACGCGATGAACCCGACCCCGCCAGCCATCGAGCTCCGCCAGTTGACCAAGCGCCTGCCGTCGGGCGACCGCATCCTGACCATTCTCGACGCGGTCGATCTCACGATCGCCGCCGGCGAGTTCGTCGCCGTGCTCGGCCCGTCCGGGAGCGGCAAGTCGACGCTTCTCGGGCTCGCCGCCGGGCTCGACCGGCCGACGAGCGGCGAGGTGTTGATCGACGGCGCGCCGATCCAGAACCTCTCCGAAGACGCCCTCGCCCTCTTGCGACGGCGAAAGATCGGCTTCGTCTTCCAGTCCTTCCAGCTGCTCGGCAACATGACGGCGCTCGAGAACGTCCTGCTGCCGCTCGAGCTCGGCGGACACGAGCGTCCCCTCGAGCGCGCGCGGCAGCTGCTCCTTCGGGTCGGCCTGGGCGAGCGCGGGCATCACTATCCGGCCCAGCTCTCGGGCGGCGAGCAGCAGCGTGTCGCGCTGGCGCGTGCCTTCGCGCCGCGGCCGGAGATCCTGTTCGCCGACGAGCCCACCGGCAATCTCGACGGCGCCACCGGCGCGCGGATCCTCGACGTCCTCGACGAGTTGCGCGCCGATGTCGCGGCGACCCTCGTTCTGGTGACACACGATCCATCGATCGCCGAACGGGCCGACCGCCGGATCTATCTGCGCGACGGCCGGGTGGAGCGGGTCGAAGGGCGGCCGAGCCTCGCGCCCGGCGAGTCCCCCGCGCGATGACCGCCGCGACCCTGCTGCGCCAGATGGTGCGCGAGACGCGCGGCGCGCGCGGCCGGGTCACCTTCTTCGTGCTCTGCCTCGCCGTCGGTGTCGGCGCGGTGGTGGCGGTCGCCGGCTTCTCGTCGAGCCTGCGCGCCACGTTGGCGCGCGAGGCGCGCCAGCTGCTCGCCGCCGATCTGCGCGTCCGCAGCCTGAAACCGGTGCCGACGGCAGTCGATGAGCTGCTCGCCGAAGCAGCAGCCGCGCAAGGCGTGCGCTCGGCCCGCCTGACCGAGATGGTCACTGTCTCCGCGGCGCCGCAAGGCACCGCTGGTGCCGGCCGCAGCCAGCTCGTCGAGCTCAAGGCGATCGACGGCGAGTTCCCGTTCTACGGCAGGCTGGAGCTTCAGCCGGCGCGCCCGCTCTCCGAGCTCCTGGCCGGAGACGGCGCGGTCGCGGCGCCCGAGCTGCTGGTGCGACTCAGCCTGCGCCTCGGTGACCCGATCGCCATCGGCGGCAAGCTCTTCACCCTGCGCGGCACGGTGCTCGCCGAGCCCGACCGGCTGGGCAACGCCTTCTCCCTCGGTCCGCGGCTCTTTCTCTCCGGCGAGAGCCTGCGTTCGACCGGCCTCGTCGCCCTCGGCAGCCGGGTCACCCACCGGCTGCTGGTCAAGCTCCCGGACGAGGCCGCGCCGGCGGCAGTCGAGGCGTTCGCGGGCCGCCTGCGCTCGGCGCTCCCCGATCCCGCTTTCTACCGCATCGAGACCTCCGCCGAAGGTCAGCCGGAGCTGCGCCGCGGCGTCGACCGCACCGAGCGCTTCCTCGGCCTCGTGGCGCTGCTCTCGCTCGTCGTCGGCGGGGTCGGCGTGGCGCAGACGGTGCGCGCCTGGCTCGCCAGCCGCCTCGACTCGATCGCGGTGTTCAAGGCGCTCGGCGCGCGGCCACGCGAGATCCTGGCGATCTATCTCGGGCAGACCGTGCTGCTCGCCGCCCTCGGCAGCCTCGTCGGCGTCGCTCTCGGCATGGCACTCGAGCGTCTCGTGCCCAGGCTCGCCGGCGCACTGCTGCCGGTGCTGCCGCAGATCGAATTCCAGCCCCTCGCCGTCCTGCGCGGGCTCGGCCTCGGCATCGGCGTCGCGCTGCTCTTCGCCTTGCCGCCGCTGCTTGCCGCCCTGGCGGTGCCCGCCGCCCGCGTGCTGCGGCGCGAGATCGAACCGCTGCCGCCCTCGCGCCTGGCGCTCTTCGTCACGACGCTGGCTCTCCTTGCCGGCCTCACCGCGATCGCCGGGCTGCAGGCGCGCTCGCTCGCCTGGGGGGCGGCGTTCGCCGGCGGTCTCGCCGCGACCGCAGCCGTGCTCGCGCTCGGCGCGCGCGGGCTCATTTTCGGCGTGCACCGGTTGCCACGCCTGCGACTGCCGCTGCCGCTGCGCTACGGCCTCGCCGCCCTCGGGCGGCCGGGCGCCCCGACGGTCGCGAGCGTCGTCGCCCTCGGACTCGGTGCGATGGTCGTCGTCGGCATGCGCACCGTCGAGCACGGGTTGACCTCGCGCCTGCGCGGCGACCTGCCGACGAACGCGCCCACGGCCTTCCTGATCGACATCCAGCCCGACCAGTGGGCCGCAGTGCGGGCCGAGATCGACCGCGCCGGCGCCACCGGCGTGGACTCGGTGCCCGTCGTCATGGCGCGTCTCGCCGAGCTCGACGGCAAGCCCGTCGCCGCCCTTGCCGCGGCACGCGAGCAGGAACGGACTGCCGCCGCGCGCGACGACGACGACAGCGACGAAGAGCGCGGACAGCGCGGGCGCTGGGCGCTCACCCGCGAGCAGCGCCTCACCTTCCTCGAGCGCCTGCCGGCCGACAACACGCTGACCGCGGGCCGGCTCTGGGAAGCGCCCGACGTCGACGAGGTCAGCGTCGAAGAGGAGTACGCGCGCGATCTCGGCCTCACGGTCGGCTCGAAGATCGTCTTCGACGTTCAGGGGGTGCCGGTCGCGCTCACCGTGACGAGCCTGCGCAAGGTGCGCTGGGAGAGCTTCGCGATCAACTTCTTCTGGGTGGTCGAGCCCGGTGTCCTCGACCGCGCGCCGCAGATGCGTATCGCCTCGGTGCGGCTGCCCGCGGGCGGCGAACAGCGCTTGCAGGACGCGCTCGCCGCGACCTTTCCCAATGTCACGGTATTCGCCATCCGCGAGGTACTCGAGAAGGTCAGCGTCGTGCTCGAACGCATCGCTCTCGGGGTGCGCTTCCTCGGCGGCTTCACCGTGCTCGCCGGCCTGGCGATTCTCGCCGGCGCGGTGGCCGCCGGCGCCGCGCAGCGCGGCCGCGAGGCGGCACTCGGCAAAGCGCTCGGGATGACACGCCTGCAGGTGGCGGCGCTCTTCGCCACCGAGTCGGCGATCGTCGGCCTCCTGGCTGGCGCGATCGGTTCGATCGCCGGCACGATTCTCGCCGCCGTGGTGCTCGAGAAGGGCATGGAGATTCCGTTCCAGCTCGAGCTCGCGCCGCCGCTCGTCGCCATCGTGCTGGCGGCGATCTTCGCCGCCGCCGCCGGCCTCGCCGCCAGCGCCCGCCCCCTCCAGCAAAGGCCCCTAGAGGCGCTTCGCGCCTCGTAAAAAAAAGAAAAGACCTACTCGGGGAACTCTTCGCTGCGTTCGAGCAGATACGACACCGGCACGAATTCGATCCCTGCCGCCATCGCGCGCGGGATCTCCTCCCTCAGCACCGAGAGCGTCGCTGGGTGGGGATGGCCAATGGCAATCGCCGCGCCGCGCTCGCGCGCCAGGGCGAGGAGCTTGGCGAACTGCGCCGCAACGGCGCTCTGCTCGGCGACGTCGTCGAGGAACAGGTCGCGCTCCGCCGCCGGGATGCCGAGCTCGCGGGAGATCTCGAAGCCGACGCTGGCGGCGCTGGTGCGCGAATCGAGGAAGTAGCGCCCCTCCCGTCGCACCTCTCCGAGGATCGCCGCCATCGCCGCGCGATCTGTGCTCAGTCGCGAGCCCATGTGGTTGTTGACGCCGAGCGCCCCCGGCACGGCAGCGAGCGCCGCGGCGGTCGCTGCCGCCAGCTCGCGCTGCGACATCTCGGTGTTGAGCGCGCCCGGGCCGGGATCGGCGGCCCCCTCGGGGTCCATCGGCAAATGCAGCAGCATCTCCGCACCGTGGCGGCGGAGCAGCTCGACAACCTCGGCGGTGCGCGACTCGTAAGGCAAGACGGCCCAGGAGAGCTGTGCGTTGCCGCTACGGGCAAGCACGTCCAGGAGCTTGCCGGGCGCGGCGACGTCGCGTCCGAGATCGTCGATGACGATCGCTACCCTGGCGCGGACCTGGGGCGTGACGGGCTCCGGCGGAGCTGCGACGGGCGGTTCGACGCTGCCGTCCGGTGGCGCGGGCGCCGCGGCGACCGCGGGCCGCGGGCGCGCTGGGCGCGGTTTCGCAGCGGCAGGCGGGTGCGACTCCTTCGCTACCGCGACGGGCTGAGCCCCAGGCATCCGCCAGGTGGAAATCCGCTGCAGCAGGCGCTCGCCGAACAGAGCGCCGAGGGCGAACAGCACCAGCGCCGCGACGAGCAGCAGCAGCCCTCTGCCGGAGCGGCCTTTGCGGCGGCGAGCGCCCGGCGATCTGGAAGGGGTTGCGGCGCCGCGGCCGCCCTTAAGCGGCTTTCTTCTCGACAAGCTCCGGCTCGCCCTTCAGATAGCGGATGGCGCGCTCCAGGATCAGCTCGGAGAGCGGTCGGTCGCGCTCTTCGAAGCGGCGGACCTGATCGTCGACCAGCAGGTCGGGTGTCAGACGCTGCGACAGCGGCTTGCCGTCGGGCCCGGCGAAGAAGGCAGTCGTCAGGAAGAGGCGCGCGCCGCCTTCGAGCTCGATGCGCGAGCGCTCGCCGGCCCAGCCGAAAGTGGGCACACCGACCAGCTTGGCAGCCGCCTTCTGCTGCAGCACTGCGGCGAGGATCTCGGCGGCGCCGGCGGTATAGCCGTCGACCAGCACCACGAGATCGACCGGAAAGCCCGCAGCCGCGGTGCCGGTGAAGCTCTTGCCGACCTTTTCCTTCTCGCGCAGCGTGCCGAGCTCGCCGCTGGCGAACAGGCCGGCGATGGCATAGGCGGCCTCCGGCTCGCCGCCTGAAATGCCGCGCAGGTCGACGAGCAGTTTGGCGGCCCCTTCCGCCTTCGCCTGGGCGAGCAGGAAACGCGTCGCCTCGGCGGCGGCGGAGTCGATGCGCGGAATCCGCAGCATCGGGTAGCCCTCCGTCGGCCTGACCGTCGGCGCCGGCGGCGGCGCGTCGGCGAGCTTGATCTTGAGCGACTTGGTCTCGCCGCGGCGGACGACCTCGAGGTCGAGCTCGCGACCGTCTTTGGGTGCGAGCTCACGATTGATCTCCCAGAGCGGCATCTGCCGCGTCGGCCGCCCGCCGACGCGCGACAGGATGTCGCCGCCCTGGACGTCGGCCGCGACCGCGGCGCTGCCCTCTTCGACGCCGGCAACGTAGGCGACTCCGCGGTCCTTCAGTACGACCAGGCCGGCATGACGGACGCCGGGAACGAGGTCGGCCTCACCGGCGGCCGGCAGAGCCGGCGGCAGGTAGATCGAGAACGGATCGAGCGCGTCGGTCGAGCCTTCCATCGCCCCTGCGAGCAGGGTGGAGATGTCGGTCGGCTCGACGTAGGTCTGCCGAACCAGGTTCAGGGTCTCGGAGAAAATCGCCAGGTAGCGATAGAGCGCGTCGGGATCCGGCTCTTTCTCGCCGGTCTCGCCGGCGCTCCACAGCACGCCGCCGACGAGCGGCAGGAGCACGATGAGCGACAGAGCGAGGAAGCGGCGGCGCGAGCGGTTCGGATCCGCCGGCGGCAGATCGGAAGACGGCGGCTGAAGGGGTCGGTTCATGGGAGCGGTGGGGGGGCCTCGATCTCGCGGAGCGGTGGACCTATCGCAGCCAGCCGCGCGGGTTCTCGGGGTTCTTGTCGACGCGAATCTCGAAGTAGACCGAGCTGCCGGCGCGCCCCACGATGGCGTGCAACCCTAGCACATCCTCCTTGCGCACCCGGAGCTCCGCGAGGCCGGCGTAGAGCGTGAAAACGCGCCCCGCATGCTGCACCACGACCATCTGCCCAAGGCCCTCGAACGGCGCCGCGAACAGGACCTTGCCCGGATAGACCGCGAGCACTTCGCTCCCCGGCACCGTCTCGAGGTCGAGGCCGTTGTGCGGTACGCGCGTGCCGTAGCGTGGATCGACGCGCGGACCGAACTCGGCGATGACCCTGCCCGCCACCGGCCAGTCGAGCAGGCCGCGGAAATCGCGGATCGGCAGACCGCCGAGCCCGAGATCGCTGCGGCCGTAGAGGGCGTCGAGCAGGCTCGAGATCTTGCGCGCCCGCTCTCCCAACTCGAGCGCGGCGCTGGCGAGCTCCGCGCTCTCGCGGCGCGTGCCGGCGAGCATCTGCGACTTTCGGCGCTCGAGTGCGACGAGCTCGTTGCGGCGGTCGTTCTCGCGTGCGAACCAGCCGCGGGCGACCTGGCGTTCGGCGTCGAGCTCGCGGTGCTCGACCGCGAGGCGGGCGGCGATCTCCTCGAAGCTCGCGACCGCGGCGGCGTCGCGCTGCGCGAGAAAGCGCAGCGCCCGGACCGCCGGCAGGAGCGCTTCACCGGGAGCGAGCGAAAGCAGCATCCGGACATAGCCGTGGCGCCCCATCCGGTAGAGACCGGTGAGCCGCAGCCGGAGCTTCCGCCGTTCGTCGGCGAGCCGGCGCTCGAGCTCGTCGATCGCCGCTTCGGAGGCGGCGGCGCGCTCCTCGGCGATCGCCTTCGCGGACGCTGCCTCCGCCACCTTCTGCGACTGCAGCTCGAGCTCGAGCTCGAGCCGGTCGAGGTCGCCGGCGATCCCCGCCGCCGACTGCTTTACCGTCTCGAGGCGCGCCTGGAGACGCGCGATCTCGCCGCGGATCGCTTCCAGCTCCTGCTCGCGCGACGAGGGGGAGTCCTGGGCCGGCGCTCCAGTCGCCAGGGCGGCGAGAAGCGCCAGCGCGAGCAGCGCGGCGGCTCGCCTCATCGACCTCCGGGGGTTTCCGGGCCGGCGACGAGGCTGCGGCCGTCGAGCTTCGCCGTTGCCGGCACGTCGTAGAGCGCCAGCAGGGTCGGCATGATGTCGGCCATGTACGGCTTCTGCGACAGGTCGAGCCGGCGGTTCGCGAACAGGATGCCGTCCACCAGCGGCGGATAGACCGAGCAGTGGTCGGCGCTCCAGACGTCGAGGTTGGGCTCGACGATCGACTTGGCGACGATGCCGAGCGAATCCTGCCAGCCGACGCGGTAACCGGAGGCGTTCGAGGGGAACAGGTCCGGAATGAGCGCCGGGTCATAGGTGCCGTAGGCCTCGTCGCGGGTGAAGACGTAGGCCACCGGGTGCTCGCCGTTCTGCGCGTCGACGTACTGCGGGAGCTTGGCGCGGATCTCGGCGGTGAGCGCTTCGTACTCCGCACCCGGCTGGACGATCCCCTGACCCTCGCGGCCCTGCAGGTTGACGTAGATGTTGCCCAGGCCCATGGCGTAGGCGCGGGTCTTCGACCAGTCGACGTCCTGGAAGAACTGCCCCTGGTCGAAGAGGTCCTCCAGGTTGGCCTGGTGACCGCTCTGGCCCTTGAGCACCAGATAGCCTTCGGTGGCGAGCCAGGTGTTGTAGTTCATCGTCCGGCGCCAGGGGGCGAAGCCGTGGTCAGAGGCGACGAGGAGCGTCGTGCCGGCGGGCATGGTCGCGACCTTGTCCATGACCTTGCCGACGATCCGGTCCATCTGTTGATAGGCCTTGAGGATCGAATCGCCGTACTTGGCGTGACCCTCCTCGGTGTAGAGCGGATGCTGCGGGTCGGTGTGGTGCCACATGACGTGCTGCACCCGGTCGGTGAACTCGAAATAGTGCACGTAGACGTCCCAGTCGTCCTCCATCAGGCCGGCGAGGATCTTCTCCTCTTCGGTGACCGTGAAGTCGGTGTCCTCGTGGAAGACCTTGTCGTCGATGGTGCCGCCCTTGATCGACCAGGTGTCGATCATCCAGCCGATGGTCTTGAAGAGGCCGAAACGCTGTGCGAGCTCGCCGGCGAAGGCGCGCGGCGCGGTGACGTCGAAGATCGGCGGCAGGTCCGACGGGTCGAACTGGATCGGCGAGAGGTAGATGCGCACCTCGGGCTCGATCGACAGCACCCGGAAGCGCCCGATTCCCGTCACCTTGATCAACGGATTGAACGGAAAGACGAACTTCACCCAAGGGCTCCACTCGCCCGGCTTGAGCGCGAGCTTGGCATCCGAGACGGCGATGTCGACCTTGGACTTGTCGGCGGCGACGTCGATCGTCATCGGAATGCGGATGTAGTCCGACTGCTTCGGGAAGAGCTTGTTCGGCGGGCCCTTGATCTCGGTGGCAAGGCTCCCCTTGTTGTCTTCGAGCTCGACGATCTCGATCGAGACCTCGTTGCCGCCGTGCGGCTGGAAGAAGAGCTCGGAGGTGAAGTAGAACGGCTTGCCGATCCGTCCGGAGAGGTCGGGGGTGCCGAGGCCGGAGAGCATCTCGCCGTGCGGGAACGGCTCGGGCGGAAAGGTCACCGGCATGCGCATCACGCGCACGTGCTTGCCGGCGTCGCCGAGGACCTTCCAGAACGGGTCTCCCTGGCGCCGGTTGATGACCGACGGGACCTTCTCGGGCAGCAGCGTCTTGCCCACCCAGAAACCGCCGGCGCCGGCGGCGACGGCGAAGACCGCGGCGACCAGCGCAGCCGTCCGCGCCCGCGCGCGGAAGAGCTTGAGCAGCAGGAAGAGGATCAGGAAGAGCGCTGCAGCGGCGATCGCGGCGATCGCCGGCCCGTTGCTGGCGCCGAAAAGGAAAGGCTTCGACGACTCGTCGAAAGCCGCGAAGCTCGGGCGATAGGTCTTGGTGTCGCGCTTCAGAAAGTCGAAGATCGAGGTCCGGCCGGGGTTGAGGCCGGTCGAGAAGGTCGACCACGAGACCGGCGTCTGGGACGGGATCGTCGAGCGCAGCGGCGAGAACGTGCCCTGGCCGCGGAGCTTCGCGAGATTCGGGAGCTTGCCCTCGTCCATCCACTGCTCGGTGAGCTTGGCGTCGGCGCCGTCGAAACCGAGGACGACCGTCCGGGGCCCGCCGGTTGCGGCGGCGGAGAGGGCGCCGGTGAGCGCCCAGAGCAGCGAGAGAGTGGCAACGGCCTGCAGCGCGCGGCGCGAGCGGATTCGATTCACTTCGGAAGCTCCTTCGGAAAGCGCCGCCACAGCTGCCGGCAGCGGTGCATCGCAGTGGTATCCTGAAAGCGCCCAGTGAGCGCGAATCGAATGATCTTACCAAAGGCCCTGCGTGGCCTTCCTCTCGCCCTGGTCTGCAGCCTCGCCCCCATCCAGCCCGCGCCGCTCTGCGGGCAGGAGCCTGCGCCGCCCGCTCCCGAAGCCTGTGTCGGTCTCGCCGCGGACGCCGACCGCCTGGCCTGCTACGACCGCGCCATGGGCCGGCAGTTCCGCCCGGGAAGCGTCGAAGAAGCGCCGGCGCCGCCGGTCGTTGCGCCATCGACGCCGCAGGTCGCCGGTCCAGCCCCGCCTCGGGAGCTCATGACGCAGCCGCTCGCCGGCCCGGCCGCCGGCCAGGATACCGAGCCGCCGGTCGTCGCATCGCTGCTCGACAGTCGCTGGGAGCTCTCGCGCAAGGCCAAGCTCGGCACCTTCGGGCTGCGCGCCTACAAGCCGCTCTATGTCCTGCCCGGCGTGTGGGCCGACGAGCCCAACCAGTTTCCCGCCAGCCCGGCTCCCGGGCACTCGGTCGAGGTCTCCGAGAGCCAGGACAACTTCGAGGCCAAGTTCCAGCTCAGCTTCAAGACCAAGGTCGCGCAGGAGATCTTCGGCCAGCGCGGCGACCTGTGGTTCGGTTACACCCAGTCGTCGCGCTGGCAGGTCTACAACACCGCCGACTCCCGGCCTTTCCGCGAGACCAACTACGAGCCCGAGCTGATGCTCGTCTTCGGCACCCGCTACCGCCTGCTCGGACTCGACGGACGGCTCGTCGGCGTCGCCCTGAATCACCAGTCGAACGGCAAGGACCTGCCCTACTCACGGAGCTGGAACCGGGTGATCGGCATGGTCGGCCTCGAGCGCCACGCCTGGACCCTCCTCGTTCGGCCGTGGTGGCGTCTGCCGGAAGTCGCCGGCGAAGAGGACAACCCGGACATCGAGGACTACGTCGGCCGTGGCGATGTGCTGGTCGTGCGGCGCGTGCGGGATCACGAGCTCTCCCTGATGGCCCGGCATTCGCTGCGTGGCGGCGAGCGCTCGCACGGCGCTGTCGAGCTCGGCTGGGTCTTTCCGATCCAGCGCGACCTCCGCGGCTACCTGCAGATCTTCCTCGGCTACGGCGAGAGTCTGATCGACTACAACGCCAGCTCGACGCGCATCGGACTCGGCATCTCGCTCCTCGAGTGGTACTGAGCGGCCGCCTCGTCACGCTCCTCGCAGCGGCGGTCGTCGTCGCCGCCTGCGGCCCGGCACCGCCGCCGCGCCGGCCGCCCGACAACTCACTCACGGTCGCGCTCGAGAGCGCGCCGATCCACCTCGACCCGCGCGTCGCCACCGACCAGGCGTCGAGCCGCGTCTTCGAGCTCATGCTCGACGGCCTGGTGACCAAGGACGAGAGCGGCAACTTCGTTCCCGCCCTGGCGGAATCCTGGGAAGCGCTCGACGGCGGGGCGCGCTGGCGCTTCCATCTTCGTCCGGGTGTCCATTTTCACGACGGTTCGGCGTTCGCCGCCGACGACGTCGTGTGGACGTTCCAGTCGCTGCTCGACGGCACGGTCACCAGCTCCAAGCGGGGTGCCTTTTCCTATCTGCAGCGCGTCGCGGCGATCGATCCGGCGACCGTCGACTTCCTTCTCACCGAGCCCTACGGCGCGTTGCTGCCGAATCTGACTTCGTACCTGGGGATCGTGCCGGCTGGCGCCTCGCCCGAAGCGATGAACCGCGCGCCGATCGGCACCGGCCCCTTCCGCTTCGTCTCGCGCTCGGCGGATACGGTCGAGCTCGCCGCCTTCGACGGCTACTTCCGCGGCCGGCCGCGGCTCGACCGGGTCACGCTGCGCGAGATTCCCGAGGCGACGGTGCGCGTCCTCGAGCTGCGCAAGGGGAGCGTCCAGCTGGTGGTGAACGCGCTGCCGCCAGACGTCGTCCCGCTGTTTCGCGCCGACCCGCGTTTCGCCGTCCCGACCTCGACCGGCGCCAACTACGTCTACCTCGGCCTGAATCTCGGCGACCCGCTGCTCGCCGACCTGCGGGTGCGCCGCGCGCTCGCCCTGGCGCTCGACCGCGAACAGCTCGTGCGGACACTCTGGCGCGGCCTCGGCGTGGTCACCGAGACCCTCCTGCCACCCGGCAACTGGGCGCGCAACGACGACCTTCCGCCGACGCCGTTCGATCCGGCGGCGGCGCGGCTCCTCCTCGACGAAGCCGGTTTCGCCGACCCCGACGGCGCAGGCCCGCAGCCCCGCCTGCGGCTCACCTACAAGACGTCGACCGACGAGACCGCTCTCCTGCAGGCGCAGATCCTGCAATCGATGTGGCGCGCGATCGGCGTCGAAGTGGAGATCCGTTCCTACGAGTTCGCCACCTTCTATGCCGACATCAAGCGCGGCAGTTTCCAGCTCTTCAGCCTCACCTGGACCGGCATCGCCGACCCCGACATCTACATGCTCGTGCTGCACTCGAAGCGGGCGCCGCCGGCAGGCTCGAACCGCGGGCACTACGCCAATCCGCGCTTCGACGCGCTGGTCGAGCGGGGCGCGCGCCTCGCCGACCGCGCGGAGCGGCGGCCGCTCTATCTCGAAGCGCAGCAGATCGTGGCGCACGACCTGCCTTACCTGTCGCTGTTCACCAAGGTGAACGTCGCCGTGCTCCCCGCCGGCCTCGCGGGCTATCGCCACTACCCGAGCGGCGAGCTCTACAGTCTGCGTTCGATGTCCTGGGAGGGGCACGAGATAATGCCCGCCAGGTGAGCTCCTCGTCCTTCGCTTTCTGGCGCGCCTACCGCGGCGGCGACCTGCCGCCGACCGTGCGCCGGCTGGGCTCGGCCTCTTTCTTCCAGGACGTCGCGAGCGAGATGGTCTATCCGCTGTTGCCTCTGTTTATGATTGGTGTTTTGGGGTCATCGAAAACGCAATTGGGATTGATGGAAGGTGGCGCTGTTTTCGTTGTTGCCATCATGTCAGCCGTGGCCGGCATTCGAAGCGATCGCAAAGGAAGCCAAGGCGGCCGAGTCAAATGGATTCGATGGGGATATGGATTACCCGTTTTCGGCAAGGCGATCATCGCATTGGCGACTGTCTGGCCTCTG
>Ga0209477_1000127_pt1 | contig 41053 bp, 35 predicted proteins | sample KloWWTupernatant_FD_187180 | JGI IMG/M metagenome (GOLD analysis project Ga0209477, IMG submission 187180) | Active sludge microbial communities from Klosterneuburg, Austria, studying microevolution and ecology of nitrifiers - Klosterneuburg... | ecosystem: Engineered > WWTP > Aerobic digester >...
CGCATCAGAATGCCCTCATCGTCGGTGATGGCGGTGAGGTTGAAGCGGGCGTTCCACTCCAAAAGCAAATCACGATAGTGGCAGAACGCCAGGGCCTGAAGGCCGTCGAGAGGCACGCCAGCGGCGCCCGCGCGCTGCTGCAGGCGCTCGACAAACTCGGCTGGAGCAAGCCGAGGGACGGGTTCGGAGGCAGCAGTCATTCTGAGAGAGTGTACCAGACAGAGCCGATCTCTATCCGCAGATTCCGCAGATTCGCGCAGATTTGGGTGACTTTGGATTCCAATTGCATGCCTACAGACCAATCTGGGTGAATCGGCATAATCTGTGGACAAATAGACCCCAAAGTGACTCGACTTAAGTCAGATGGGCAATCAGGGATCCACGGTCCCATAGCCCGGCCGTAAAATAGGACGACCCCATGACAGACGCATCCACGACGCTGGCGGCATCGCCCGCTCCTCCTCCCATGAATCGCACCGTCGAGATCTTCGCCATCGGCAACGAATTGCTGGTCGGCCAGGTGCTCGATACCAACTCGCACTGGCTGATCCGCCAGATCACCGCGCTCGGCGCCCAGGTGCGCCGGGGCATGATCCTCCGCGACGAATACGACGAGATCGAGGATGCCTTCCGCAACGCGCTGCGCCGGCGCCCCCGCTTGATCATCACCACCGGCGGCCTCGGCCCGACCGACGATGACATGACCTTTCGGGCCATCGCCCGGGCCTACAAGCTTGAGCAATATGAGCACCCGCTCGCCCTAGAAATGGTCCGCAAACGCTACGAGTACATCGCCACCATCCGCCCTGGCTACAGCGCTGAGCTGAACGAGTCCCGGCGCAAGATGGCGCTCTTCCCGGTCGGGGCAGAACCGCTCTTCAACCCCAACGGGGCAGCGCCCGGCCTGGTCATGGACCTGCCGGCCGGCGATGGCGAGATCACCACCCTGGTCAGCCTGCCAGGCGTGCCTTCCGAAATGAAGGAAATTTTCACGACCTCGATGCAGACCGTGCTCGCGGCCACGATTGGCGCGGGCGGCCATGTCGAGCGGACCATCGTCCTTGATCGCGGCGACGAATCGCGCATCGCCGATTTGTTGCGCCAGGTGCAGGCCGACCATCCCACGGTCTACGTCAAGTCGCGCGGGCAGAAACTGGACGATGGCCTGCGCCTGACCGTGGTGTTATCCAGCGGTGGAGAGAACCTGGCCATCGTCCGCGCCGATAACGAGGCCGCCGAAAAAGACGCCGTCGCCGGCCTGGAAGGGTTGGGGTATACGATCTTGCGCGTCGTGGAGGGCTAGCTGTCCAAAGAAGTGATTGGCGAGGTCACCATCCCCGCGCGAAGCGCGGGGATGGTGACCTCGCCATACATTTTTCGGATGACGGTCTACAATCTGCCCAGAGGTAAACACGATGTCCGACACCCCAAAACCCAACAACCCCATCAGCCGCTTTCTGAGCGATGAACAGGACCCCGGCGCAGCCGCCCAGGTCTTTGAGAAGGTCTCGCAACTGCTCACGGCCGGCGAGGAGATCGCCTATATCGCGGTCGAAAAGCCGCTCGTCTCCCTTTCCCCCGACAGCGTCGTGCTGACCAACAAACGCTTCATCGTCTACCAGCCCAAGCTGTTCGGACGGGTGGAGTTTGAGGACTACATCTGGCGCGATCTGCACTCGGCCGAGCTCGTCGAAGGCGTCATCAACTCGCGCTTTCTGGTCCAGACGACGGCGGGACTGCCCCTGACCGTCGAGAATCTGCCCAAGGTCCAGGCGCGCAAGATCTACGCCTTTGCCCAGCAGATGGAAGAGTTCGTCCGCGAGGAGCGCCGCGTGCGGGAGATGGAGGAGAAGCGGGCCGCCGCCGGCGGGATCAATATCGGGGCCGCCGGCGCAGCGGCGGCGGCGAGCCAGGCCGCGATGCAGCCCCCGCCCCCGGCCAAGGAAGACCCGGTCCAGATTCTGGGCAAGCTCAAGCAGATGCTCGATCAGGGCCTGATCACTGCCGACGAGTACAACGCGAAGAAGAAGGATCTTATCGCGAAGATGTAGCGTTTGCGGGGTAGCCGAAGGCAATGCCTTCGGCTACCCCGCTCTCCGGAATGGATAGCCCCGGCGACGCCGGGGCTATCCATTCCGGAAATATCAACTATTTGATCTCATACTTCTCGGCCAGCATCGGGACGTACTTTCCCTCCGCGAAGCTATAGAAGAAGAGCGGGGTGTAGAGCCACGGGTTGTTGACCGAACCCAGCCCAAGCGGAATATTGTCCGTCGCAAACACATTGAAGTGCCCCTTCGGCGGCGCGATGTACGGATAGCTCGTCGTGAAGATCTTCTTGGTGTTGGTCGCCGACGGCTTCAGAATCCCCTCGATGAGCATCCACGTGGTGGGCGAGTCATTCTGGTTGTTCACGTAGATCGGGTCGGTGAACGGCAGCCAGCCCGTCACACGCGTCTTCGTATCGATGGGATCGTTGAAGTAGCGCTCGAACAGGGTAACGACCGGCAACTGGTCGTTGAAGATCTGAGCCACGGTCGCCACATAAGGCTTTTGCGCCTCGGGGTCGAAGCCGTCGCCCATTTTGTCAACCAGGTCCTTGATGTTCACTTCCTTGCCGTCGGCAGCCTTCTGCACCCACGGCCAGTTCATCCCGCGCGAGCCCTCGGGGTTGGTCGGGTTGTTCTTCCCGCCGATGCCGTCGCGGATGTTGTAGTCGTACGAGCTCAAGGGATGCGGGAAACCAAAGCGGAATCCGATATCCATCGAGATCTGGAAGGTCCCCTTGGCGGCGACTGTGTTTCGCTCCGCGGACGGATAACCGCGCACGGTCAGCTTGATGCCAAACTTCTTGAGCTGCAGCGCGGTGTTCTCAGCCGCGTTGAAGTAGTCGATGAAGTCCTGCGGGACGATCATCTCGTACTCCATCTTCTTGCCCTTGTCGTCGACCCAGATCCCGTCGGCGCCCTTGGTGAAGTTGAGGCCCTTGAGCAGCGCCTCGGCCTTGGCCGGATCATAGGCATACGTGTTGAGTTTGCCAATCAGGTCGGCGGGCAGCCAGGTCGGGACGGCCAGATCGGAGAAGCCAGCCATGTACTTGATTCCGACGGCGCTCTCGCCAAGCGCGGCCTTGGCCACTTCGGCCCGGTTGATGGCATAGGCGAAGGCCTGGCGGACTTCCTTCTTGCCCAACGGATATACGTCATTGTTAAAGTACATCCCGCCGCCGCCGCTTGACGCAAGACGGATGATCTTCATGTAGTCGCCGACGGCCAGGATGGACTTCTCGGCCTCGGGCGGATACGCGTTCGAGCTGTAGTCCAGCTCGCCCGACAGATACAGTGGAATCGAATCCTTGGTCTCGCCCGCGTAGACCAGGATCGAATCAAAGCCGATCTTGTCCGCGTTGTAGCCGTTCGGATTCTTCTTCAACGTCAACTGGGCCTCGGTCACGCTCTTCGGGTCGATGTTGAACGGGCCCGAGACGACCGCCTCGGCCGGGCGGAACTTGCTCAGGTCATCCAGGTAGGCCTTGCCGGCATCGCCTTTGCGGTCGACGTTGTCCTTGCGTAGCGTGGCGGCCTGGTCCATGAACTTGGCGAACTGCGAATAGGCCCGGATATTGTTCGAGCGCAGCAGGCTGCGCAACAGGGCCGGGCCGGGCCGGGTGATCTTGAATTCGACGGTCGTGTCATTCACGGCCACGACATCCGCGATCTGGGTCCAAATCGAGTCGCTCTGGGCCCAGAACACGTTGTAGGTGCCAACGATGTCCTTGGCTGTGTAGGCCGAGCCGTCGCTCCACTTCAGGCCCTTCTTGAGGGTGATCGTCAGGGTGTTCTTGACCGGCAGCGGGGTCGGAACCGGCGCGGCGGTTGGCTTCGGAACGTCCGGCTTGGGCGCATCAGTCGGCTTGGGGGCCGCCGTCGGCGCTGGCGCGGCGGTCGGCGGGACAGCGGTGGGCTTGGGCGCTTCGGTGGGCTTCGGCGCCGCGGTCGGGGTCGCCGAACCGCAGGCCGCCAGCAGCAGGCTGAGGGCGACGGCGGTGAGTGCAAAACTCTTGAGTTTCATATGCTCCTCCTCTTGGAGTGATTGGTGGGGCGGGTCGGCGAAATGTCGGTCCGCAACGTTAAACATTCCAACAAGACATTTTCCGGGAGCGTCATACCCGGCTTCGCCGGGTATGACGCTCCCGGAGCAAGGTCTGTTGGCATCTCTTAATGCTGGGAACGGCGAATGAGAATCACCAGCACGACAATAAACAGTATACCCACGAACAGCGAAGCGATGCTGATCACATGTTCAGCTGTATCCGGCTGTGTGACCAGAGCAAGGACGCCCGAAGCCACGATGATAAACACCGCGACCTGGAACCACACCCGGCCGATCTCGGGGCTGATCATGTCCGCTATACGCCCTGGCGCAGGCGGGGATTGAAGACTTCCTCGAGCGCGCGCATGATCCACACCAGCCCGATTTGGAGGGCCACGATAGCGGCGATCGGGGTGATCACCCCCCAGGCGGCCTGAGCGTTATAAATCGCGCCCTTGGCCTCGGCCAGGCTCAGCATTACCCCCCAGTTGGTGCTGCTGAACGGGATGAAACCCAGAAAGACCAGGCTGGTCTGGTAGTAGATGGCGTAGATCATGGTGCTGACCAGCGCAATGGCCACGAACGACATCATGTTGGGCAGCATCTCGCGAAAGATGATGTGCCTTGCCCCGAGGTCCAGCATCGAGGCGGCCTCAATGTAGTCGCGCTTCTTGAGCGACAGGACCACCGTGCGCACCTGGCGGGCCAGCGATGGCCAGCCCAGGATGGCAATGATGATCGCCAGCATCCAGGGCTCTTGAAGTTTCAGCGTTGTGGCCAGGATGGCCAGCAGGGGAAATCTTGGAATCGTCAGCCATAGCTCGATAAAGCTGACCAGCAGGCCGTCGATCCGCCCGCCAAAGTAGGCGGCCGCCGAGCCAATGGCCACCGCAACCAGGGTCTCGAGCACGCCCGTGATGACGGCGATCAGGATGATGTCCTTCCCGCCCGCCAGCAACAGGGAGAAGTTGTCCAACCCCTGGAAGTTCGTGCCCAACGGAAACTCCGCCGACGGCCCCTCAGACACGCGGTCCATGCTGGCCTCGTCGGCGACGGGGCGGATCGACGGCCCAAAGAGCGAGCCGAAAACGATCAGGGCCACCAGCACCAAACCGACAATGCCGAGTTTGTTGCGGCCGAACATGCGTAGTGTTTCCATGTTTGTCTTCTTCGCCTAAGACCTGTTTCCCGGAGGCGATATGCCCCGGCTCCGCCGGGGCATATCGCCTCCGGGAAACGGTTTGTCAGCCCATTAGTTGTTGGTGGTCGCGATCCGGACCCGCGGGTCAAGGTAGCCGTAGAGAAAGTCGGCGATCACACCCGAGATGACAACCGCCGCGGTCGTCACCAGGAAGATGCCCTGCATGACCGGGTAGTCGCGGGCGCCCAGCGCGAGCACGGCCTCCCAGCCCAGCCCTCGGTATTTGAAGATCGATTCGATGATGAGCGAGCCGCCCATCGAGAAGCCGATCACGATCGCCAGGCGGGTGAACAGCGGCAGGGACGCGTTGCGTCCCACGTAGGCCATCATGATCCGCGAGTCCTTCAATCCCCGCGCCTTGGCGACTGTCACGTAGTCCTCGCCCAGGGCATTGATGGTGTTGGCCCGCATGGCCAGGATCCAACCGCCCACCGAGGTCAGCACATACACCGCCAGGGGCACCCGAAGATGGCTGAGCACATCGCCGAAGAATTCGGCGGTGAAGCCAATCTCGATGCCCGGAGAAATGGCGCCGCGCATCTGCGAGATCGGGATGACCTTCCAGACCGCGCCCAACATCAAAACGAACAGGAGGGCGAGGGTGAACTGCGGGAGTGCCTCCATCACCGCGGCAAAGTTGCTGATCAGGTAATCGATCAACGTATTGCGCCGGAAGGCAGCCAGGGTGCCCAGGATGATGCCGAGGGTGAAGCTGACGAACAGCGACGTGCCCACACTGAAGATCGTCCAGGGCAGGCGCTGGGCGATGATCTCGCCGACCGGCACCCCCCGCGCCTTGTAGGACGTCCCCAGGTCGCCCTTGAGCAGGTTGCCGATGAAGTTGACATACTGGGTCATCACCGGCTGGTCGAGCGGCAGGTTCATCATCATCGCGGCCTGGTTGCGGGCATCCTCGGCCGAAGCGCCGGCCCGGACCAGGTCTTCCATGAAGATGTCGATCGGGTTGCCGGGCATCAGCCGAATCAAAAAGAAGGTCAGCGACACCGCCAGCCAGATCGTGATGATGGCCTTGACCGCCCGGCGCAGGATAAAGGCCAACGTCGTCTGGCTGAACGGGCGGGGCGGGACGGTCGTCACGGGGGGAGTTGGGATTGCGCTCATGCTTCGCTTGCCTCCTTTGCGCTATCGCTCCGCCTGGAGCTTCTGCTCACCGACCGGATGGCAGGCCACGGCGGTGCCGTCCTTGAAGTGGGTCAGAACTGGCGTCAGGGCCGCGCAGCGTTCACCCTCAAAGGCCGGGCAGCGGGGATGGAAGGCGCAGCCCGGCGGCAGCTTGAGCAGGCTGGGGATATCCTCGCTGCGCAACAGGATTCGCTCGCGGCGTTTGACGCCCTCCATGTCAGGCTCGGGAATCGCCGATAAAAGCGCCTTGGTGTACGGATGCTGGGGGTGATCGATCAGCGTGCGGGCCGGGGCCAACTCGACCATTCGGCCCAGATACATCACCCCGATCCGGCCCTCCCAGGCGAAGAACTTGGCCAGGGCCAGGTCGTGGGTAATGAACAGCACCCCCAGCCCCATTTTGTGCTTGAGGGCCGTGAGCGTGTTGAGCAGCGAGATACGGATCGACATGTCGACCGAAGCGACCGCCTCATCGGCCACCAGAAACGATGGATTGACCGTCAGCGCGCGGGCGATCGAAACGCGCTGGCGCTGGCCGCCGCTGAGTTGATGGGGGTATTTGATGATCAGATCGGCCGCCGGGGTGAGGTTGACCAGCTCGAGCAGCTCAATCGCCCGGGCCCGGGCGGCCGCCTCGCCCCGGACCAGCCCATGCCGCAACAAAGGGGCCGACAAGATCTGATAGATCGTCTGCGACGAATTCAGGGAAGCATACGGATCCTGGTGGATTAACTGCACGCCCAATCGAAACTGTTTCCAGGCGCTGCCCTTCAATTCACGGATGTCGGTGCCCTTGAACAAGATCGCGCCTGAGCTGGGCGCGAGCAGGCCGGCCACCATCTTGCCGGTGGTGGTCTTGCCGCAGCCGCTCTCGCCAACCAGGCACACGACTTCGCCCGGCGCGATATCCAGGCTGACATCATCGACGGCCCGCACAACTTGCCGCTTGACCTCGAACTCCTTGGTCAGATTCTTGAGCGAAATGATGGGCGTTGTCATGGGCGGTGGGGGTCCGCGCGCTCGGCGCGGGCGCTGGCAATTTCGCGCCAGTAGTGGCACTTGACCTCGTGCCGGTCGCCAAGCTCCTCGACGGCCGGCTCGGTCTGCGAGCATTTGGCCTGGGCGTGGGCGCAGCGCGCGTGAAACTTGCAACCGTTGGGCAGATCGATCAGGTCGGGCGGCGAGCCGGGGATCGAAGCAAGTGAATCATGCTCGGATTCGAGCGTCGGCAGTGAGCGCAACAGGCCGCCGGTGTAGGGATGGCGGGACTGGTTGAACATACTGCGCGTATCGCCGATCTCAACGATGGCTCCGGCGTAGTATGTGGCCATCCGATCGACCAGCTCGGAGGCCAGCGCGAGGTCATGCGAGATGAAGATCATCGAGAACTTCAGGGCCGCGCGCAGTTCGCGCAGCACGTCGATGACGCTGCGCTGGGTAAGTACATCAAGAGCGGTGGTGGGCTCGTCAAGAATCAGGAGTTGCGGCTCGAGCAACAGCGACAAGGCGATCAGCACGCGCTGGCGCATGCCACCGGAGAGCTCGTGCGGGTAGGCCTTCCAAACACGATTTGGATCAAGCCGGACCAGGCTGAGCAGGTGCTTGCCGCGCTCGTCGAGCGCGCGCCCCTGCGGCCCGTCGTGGGCCTTGGCCGTGTCGGCGAACTGATCGGCGACGCGCAGGACCGGGTTGAAGGCATTCATCGAGCCCTGAAAGACCATCGCGCATTCCTTCCAGCGGAATTTTCGCAGACCATCCTGATCGAGCTTGCGCACATCGATCTCGCGCTCGACCGCTCCCGGCTGGCCGTTCACCAGGGTGTGCCGGCGATAGACGATCTGGCCTGAGGTGATCCGGGCGTTTGAGGGGAGCAAGCGGATGAGGCCGGTGCCGATGGTGGTCTTGCCGGAGCCGCTCTCACCGATCAAGGCAAGCGCTTCGCCGGGCATGATGTCGAAATTGACATCCCGGGCCGCCTTTACAAAGCCGCGTTTGGCCTTGTACTCAATCCCGAGGTTCCGGACCGACAGCGTGGGGGTCTGGGGCATGGATGACTCCGCAGGGCCGAGAGGCGAAATGCGCCCAGCCCTGCAACGCTGTTGATTCTATCCGCGAACGGCGAATCGGGTGGCGATTTGGGTGGTCTGGCATCGTCTGCTCCGCGTGCCACTTCCTAAACTGGTCAACCTTTAGGGTTAACCGATTTACGTCACCGTCCAGGCGATATTCGGCCTTGACAATCGGGCTGGTGTCTGATATATCAGATACTAATGACCGTCACTGAGGTCGCGCCTGCCGAGATTTCGCCGCTCAAGGCCAGCCGACTGACCGACCAGGTTTACGAGGCCATCACTGCCCGCATCCTGAACGGCACCTTTCGCCCGGGAGATCGCCTCGACGTGAATTGGCTGGCCGACAAACTCGAGGTCAGCCCCACCCCGGTCAAGAACGCGTTGTCCTTGCTCGCCAACGAGGGCCTGGTCCAGATTCTTCCGCGCAACGGTACATTTGTCACGCAGGTCTCGCGCCGCTCGCTCGAAGAGGCGCTGAGCATCCGCGAGGCCTTCGAGCTGCTCGCCGCCGATACGCTCACAGACAACCTGACCCCCGAACTGCTCGACGAACTTGCCGCCCGGGTCGACGCAATCCAGTACGCGCCGGATGTCGCCTCGCACTATCACCGCAACACTGAACTCCACCAGCGCCTCGTCGAGGTGAGCGGCAATCAGATGCTGGCGACGCTTTATCGCCAGCTGCATGCGCACATCCACATCGCGCTGCTCCACGCCCGGTCGTCGACGTGGAAAAACCGCGCGAGCGTCGAGGCCGATGAACACCGGGCGATCGTCAACGCCCTGGCCGCCCGCGACGTGGAATCACTAAAGAGCGCGATCCATGCGCACCTGAAACGCTCTCGAACATCACTGCTCGAGGAGATACGCACCCAGGAGGATAAATGAAACAGCAACGCTTGGTCAGATTCGCATCCATATCTCTGGTCGCGGCCGTCCTGGCCGCCTGCGCGGGCGCTGCGCCCGCGCCAGCACCGGCGCCGGCGCCAGCGGCCACCACCAAGGTCGAGGCGCCCAAGCCGGCCGCCCCGGTCAAGCTTCGCCTCGCATCCTGGCAATGGGAGGACGCGGCCTACAAAGATTTCTGGAACGGCACGACTGAGGATTTCGCAAAGAAGAATCCGAACGTGTCCTTCGAGAAGTTCTCCTTCCCGATCGACAATCTGTGGGACAAGCTGAACACCGAACTTGCCGCTGGCACGCCGCCCGACCTGATCGAGGTCACTGGCTTCAACGTCTTCCAGTACATGGACCAGGGTGTGCTCGCCCCGCTCAACGACTGCTTCGCCGGGACTGACATTCCCGACAAGATTCAGGATCAGAAGACCTACGCCGCCAAGGACGGGAAGATGTACGCCTTGAACCTGTCGGCCCGCACGCTGCAGCTGTACGTCAATCAAAAGCTGTTTGACGAGGCCGGAGTCAAGGTTCCCACGAACTTCAACGAGCTGCGCGACGCCGCCAAGAAGCTCACGGTCAAGGCCAAGGATCAGTACGGGTTGGTCCTGGTCACCGTCGCTCACTCGCGGCTGTACGAGGGCGCGCTGGTCTTCATCGCCGGTTACGGCGGGCACTACTCCAAGAATGGCAAACCCGCCCTGAACTCGCCCGAGGTCATCAAGGGCGTCACCTTCTTCAAGGAGCTCTTTGACGCCGGCACCATTCCGCAGGGCGTGAAGGACGCGGCCTCCCAATACGCCTGGTTCAACCAGGGCAAGGCAGCCATGAGCATTGACGGCGCGTGGTACTGGGCGGTTTTGGAGAAGGATGGGCCGGCCGTCCTGCCCAACACCAAGATCTATCCGATCCCCACGGACACCCAGGCCGCGACCGGCGGGGTGAACAACCTGATCGGCATCGCCGCAAAGTCGCCGAACTACAAGGTGGCCTGCGAGTACATCAAGTCGCTGACGGCGCCCCAGTGGGCCCAGTTGTGGGTCGAAAAGAGCCGGACCATCTTCCCGATGCAGGGCTCGGTCTCGGACAGCTTCGTGAAGGCCAACCCCTGGTTTGAGGTCTACGCCAAGGAACTCAAGAAGGCCGTCCCGGTGGCGCCGCCCGGTCTGGAGATCTACTACAACGACGTGCAAAAAGTCATCAACGCCAAACTCGTCGAAGTGCTTTACAACAACAAGCCGGTCGAGCAGGCAATGAACGAAGCCCAGGCCGAAATCGAGAAAGTCATCAAGAAGTAGGGCCGAGCTTCTCCAACGTTGCGCGGTTGGGTGCCGCAAGAGCGACACCCAACCGCGCCCATCACCATGAGCGCCACCCCTCTCCGCCGCCGCGCCCGTTCGCGCCTGACCCAGGGCGCGCTCCCCTACCTGCTGCTCGCGCCGGCGCTGCTGGTCATCGCGGCCGTCGTTCTATACCCCATGCTCTACAGCGCGACCCTGAGCTTCTTCAAGGCCAACCTGCTGAACATGGATCGGATGACCTTCGTGGGTCTGCAGAACTATGCGGATGTCCTGACTGACAGCGCTTTCTGGCGGTCGCTGTGGGTGACGATCCAGTACACCGTCGGAGTGGTTGCGCTAAGTTTCGGCCTGGGTCTGGGCACGGCCCTGATGCTGAATGTCCGCTTTCCGTTGCGCGGTCTGGCTCGCGCCCTGATCATCATCCCGTGGGCCACCCCATGGCTCGTCACCACCCTGATCTGGTACGTCATGTTCAACCCCCAGATCGGGCCGATCAACGCGATCCTGAAGCAGCTTGGGCTGATCGAGACCGGGGTGGCCTGGCTGTATTTGAATGGCACGGCCATGCCGGTCATCATCCTGGTGACCGCGTGGCGCCTGTTTCCGACCACCACCCTGCTGGTCCTCGCCGCGCTGCAGAGCATCTCACCCGAGCTGTATGAGGCGGCCGAAGTCGACGGCGCGGGCTGGCTGGGGAAGCTGCGCTTTATCACCCTGCCCGGGATCAGCGCGACCAGCTTCGTCTCGCTCGTGCTGGTGACGATCTCGGCCTTCAAGCTCTTCACCGTCGCCTGGGTGATGACCGCGGGCGGCCCGGGCGACGTCACCCGGGTGCTCTCGGTGTTTGTCTACGAAGAAGCCTTCCGCTTTTTCCGGGTAGGCCCCAGTTCGACCCTCGCCACGCTGTTGTTCATCCTCAGCGCCGGGATGGTAGTTGCCTATTTCCGTTTGTTGCAGGGGGGTCGCGATGAGCCAGAGTAGCGTTTCGCTCTTCGCCGCCAGCCGCAGAAAAGTCGATCTGCTCCAGCGCGGGCTGGTCATGTTCGCCGCCTTCGCGATCGGAATCGTCATCTTCTATCCGTTCTACTGGATGGTGATGGCCTCCGGGCTTCCGGAAGGCTCCAGCCTGGCCCGCACGACGGTGCTGATACCGGGCTCGATCGGCCTTGAGGCCTACGCCGCCGTCCTCCTCCAAAAGCCGATGCTGCAATGGACGGCCAACACCCTGCTGGTCACGGTCCTTTCCACGGCCTTTGTCACGCCCCTGGCCCTGTTGGCCGCCTACAGCATGAGCCGCTTTCGCTTTCGGGGGCGAATGGCGATGATCTTCTTCGTTCTGTTGACCCAGCTCCTCCCAGCCACATCGGTCCTGATCCCGTTGTTTCTGGTCTTCCGCGCGTATGGCCTGCTTAACAATCTGCTGGGCGTGACCATCGCCTACGTCACCTTTCTCATGCCCCAGACGATCTGGATTCTGTGGGGATACTTGAAGAGCATCCCCGGCGATTTCGAGGAGTCGGCGATGGTCGATGGGTGCACCCGCTTTGGCGCGTTTCTGCGGGTGACCGTGCCGATCGCCATCCCCGGCATCGTGGCGGCCGCGCTGTTCGCCTTCCTGGAGAGTTGGAACCAGTACATCCTGGCTTATGCGCTCACCAGCAGCACCGACAAGTGGGTGGTCTCGCTCGGGCTGTATGCCTTTATTGGCGAGTACACCGTCCTTGTGGAGCAGATGATGGCGGCCTCCGTCATGGCCTCGATCCCGGCCCTGGCCGTGTTTGTGGCGTTACAGCGCTATCTGCGTGGCGGGCTGGCCCTGGGCGGTTTGAAGGGCTGACCGGCGTGGACACAAACGCGCGTCTCCGATCAACATGGCATTTCGCCGCGCCAGCGCGGCAGGAGCAATTGTGAAGATAGCAAGCGTTGAAGCCATCCCAATCCGGGCACCGATGCGTCCCGGAGACGTGTACTGGGGCAACCAGACTTGGGGCAAGAACAAGGACGCCAAGGCCGCCGCGGCCGGGTTGCCGCCAGATGACGATCGCAGCGAGTATCCGCACCTGTGGCGCAGCCGGGCAGCCTACTCGCGCTCGGTCGACACCACCCTGGTCAAGATCACCACCGACACCGGCATCGTGGGCTGGGGCGAATCCAAAACACCGGTCGCCCCAAACATCACCGCGACTGTCATCCGCGAGTTGCTGGCCGGCATCCTGATTGGCCAGGATGCGCTGACCCCGGCCCTGCAATGGGACCGGATGTATGGCGCGATGCGCATCCGCGGCCACGCCCACGGCTTCTGGATCGAGTCCATCAGCGGCATCGATATCGCCCTGTGGGACATCATGGGCAAGGCCCTTGGGCAGCCCATCTGCAAACTGCTGGGCGGGCCGTTTCGCAACCGGGTGAAGTTGTACGCCTCTGGCATCCCCGGGGTTCGGCATGGCGCGCCGCAGGAGGCCTGGGACAACCTGCGCGTCGCGGCCGAGGACGTGAAACGGCGTGGTTTCCAGGCGGTCAAGGTCGCCATCGGACTGAGCACCCAGGGCGATATCCGCACGATTGAGATCCTGCGGGATGCCTTCGGCCCGGACTTCACCATCTTCACCGACGCGGCCATGATGTACGACGTACCGCAGGCGGTCGAAGTCGGCCGCGCGCTCGAAAAGCTCAAGGTGGGTTGGCTCGAAGCGCCCTTGCCGGCCGAGGATATCGAGGGTTATGCCAGGCTCGCCCGGGCTTTGGATATTCCAATCGCCAGCGACCTCATTTTCAACCGCTGGCAGGTTCGTAATCTGCTCCTGGCGGGCGGCGTCGACGTTGTGCAACCGGATGTCTGCCGCAGCGGCGGCATCACCGAATGCAAACGCATCGCCGAGCTGGCCGACGCCTTCCACAAGGCCGCCACCCCGCACGTCAGCATCGGCTCGATCATCCAATTCGCAGCCAGCGCGCATCTGGCGGCCAGCTTCCCCAACCAGGCCGTGATGGAGTTCTGGTTTGGGGCCAACCCGATCGGCGACGCGATCGCCCGCGAGCCGCTCAAGTTGGTGGACGGCTACCTGCATGTGCCCATGGGTCCGGGGCTGGGCATCGAGATCGATGAGGAGAAGCTTCGCCAGTACGAGGTGTGAGACCGCGGGGAATTATGAAGATCAAACAGATCGAATCCTTCATCGTGCGCGCGCCGATCGACAGCAACAAGGTCTACTGGGGCGCCGGCTATTGGATGGCTGATCCGAACCAGCACCCGGGGTTGCCCGATGGCCACCCGGGCGACATCACGACCGAATACCCGCCCATCTGGCGTCTGCGCCCGATTTACACCCGCGACTTGGCCTGTGCCGTTGTGCGGATCGAAACGGACACCGGTCTGGTGGGCTGGGGCGAGGCGCACACGCCGGTCGCGCCCGAGGCGGCCAAGGCGACCATCGACGCGCTCCTGGCCGGGATTGTGCTCGGCCGCGACCCGCTCGACATCCAGCCGATCTGGGAGAACATGTACTCCTCGATGCGGATGCGCGGCCACTCGACCGGCTTTCTGCTCGAGGCCATCAGCGGCATCGACATCGCGCTGTGGGATCTGGCCGGGCGCGCCCTGGGCGTGCCAATCTCGACCCTGTTGGGCGGCCGCGTGCGCGATCGCATCCCGGTGTATGCCTCCTCGCTGCCGCGCGTGCATGCGCGCGCGGGTGAGGCCGGGTACCAGGGGCTGGCCGATCTTGCCCGCAGCCTGGTCGATCAGGGCTATCACGCCTTCAAGGTCAAGCTCGGCATCGACATCGAACAGGACCGGCATTCTCTGCGCGTATTGCGCAAAGCCGTGGGGCCGGATGTGCGGATTGCCGTCGACGTCAACGGCGCCTACGACCTGGCCCAGGCTCGCCTGGCCGGCCGCATGATGGAGGAAGAGGGCGCCTATTGGCTGGAGGAGCCCCTGCTGCCGGAAAATTGGCGCGGCTACGCCGAACTGGCCGCATCCCTGCAGATCCGAGTGGTGGCCGGCGAGTGCCTGTTCAATCGCTGGCAGTTCAACGACTACTTCGTCGCGGGGGCGGTCGACGCGATCAACCCGGATGTCGGCCGCGCCGGCGGGATCAGCGAGTGCAAGCGGATCAGCGACCTGGCCGACACCTACGGCATTCCGTTCTCGCCTCACATCAGCATCGGAAGCGCGATCTACATGGCCGCCTCGCTGCAATGGGCGGCAGCCGGGGCCAACCTGAACATGTGCGAATGGCCGATGGACGTCAGCGCGATCGGCAACGGCATCCTCAAGCGGCCCTTCCAATTCGAGGGCGGCGCGATCCGGCTTGACGAGACGCCCGGGCTTGGGATAGACATCGACGAAGACAAGCTCCGGCACTGGCAGGTGAAGGTGACATCATGAAAATCCTGGTGACCGGTTCCAGCGGACGCATCGGTTCAATTGTGGCGGGCCAGTTGCGCGAAAGCGGCGACTGGGTGCGCGGCTTCGACCTGCGGCCCGGCAGCGCGCCGCTTGACGACTTCGTCCAGGGCGATCTGGCGACGCCGGCCGCGATCGAAGCCGCGTTGGACGGGATCGAGGCGGTCGCCCACCTCGGCGCGTTGATGAGCTGGCACCCGCGCGACGAAGCAGCCATGTTCGAATCCAACCTGCGCGGCACCTACAACCTGGCCCGCGCGGCCGCGGCCCGCGGCATCGGACGCTTTGTGTTCGCCAGCAGCGGCGAGGTGTATCCCGAGCTCGATCCGCAGTTCCTGCCGATTGACGAGACCCATCCCACCCGCCCGACCAGCGCCTATGGCATGACCAAGCTGCTGGGCGAGGAGGCCGTGCGGAGCTTCGGACGGCGCGGCCTCAAGTTTTCGATTCTACGTTTTGCGCATACCCAGGCCGCGAGCGAGCTGCTCGATCCAACCAGTTTCTTCTCCGGCCCGCGCTTCTATGTGAATGCAAAGCTGCGCCAGTTGCGCGGGCTGCCCGATTCTCCAAACGTGGCGAAGAGCATCGCGGCGCTCGAGGCCGTGGCGACGGCCGACGAGCAGCACTACATCGGCTGCGACCCATCGGGCGCGCCCTATCGCATGTGCATGTGCGACGCGCGCGATCTGGCCCGAGGCGTCGGCCTGGGCCTGCATCATCCAGCCGCCGAGGGCGAGACGTTCAACATCGGCCCCCCCCGAAGCTTTGCCTTCGATGAGGCGGTGCCGTATCTGGCCGGCAAGACCGGCCTGGCGGTGCGGCGGGTGAACCTCTTTACCGCTTCGTATCGCTACGAGACCAGCATCGGGAAGGCCAGCCGCTTGCTCGGCTACGCGCCCGTCTTTGATTTCTTCGGAATGGTTGATGATGCCGCGGCTCGCCGGTAGGGTTGCCTTCATCACCGGCGGCGCCCAGGGCATCGGCCGGGCGATCGCCGAGCGCTTCTGCCGCGAGGGCGCGCAGGTGGCCGTGCTGGACCTCGACGAAGCCGCCGCCGCGGCGTTGCAGCGCGAACTGGGCTTTGAATGCTGTGACATCATCACCGCGGACGTGAGCGATGAGGCGGCGGTTGAGGCCGCGGTGGCGCGCTGCGCGGCCCGCTTTGGCCGCCTGGATATCCTGGTCAACAACGCCTACGCGACGATCCGCCGATCGGTGACCGACCTCAGTACCAACGACTGGTCGCGCACGTTGGACGTCTCGCTGAACGGAATGTTCTACACCTGCCGGGCGGCCATTCCGCGCATGCGCCGGCAGGGCGGCGGATCGATCGTAAACATCAGCTCGGTGCAGGCGCACTACCCGGTGGCCGGCGGGCCGGCCTACGCCGCGGCCAAGGCGGCGGTGCTCGGGCTGACCCGGCAACTGGCGGTGGAGTTCGGCCCCGACAAGATCCGCGCCAACACCGTCTGCCCGGGGTTCATCGCGACCGAAGCTGTCACGGCTCAGATTCTGTCGGATGGCGACGAGGCGCGCGGCGTTGTGGACAGCACCCCGCTCCGGCGGGCCGGGCGACCCGATGAAGTCGCCGCCGTCGTCGCCTTCCTGGCCAGCGACGACGCCGCGTTCGTGACCGGGATCGACATGATCGTTGACGGAGGCGTGACCGCGCAATGGCCGATGACGCTGCTGCGCCCAAGCCTGAGACTGAATGCCAGGATCGGAACACCTGTAACGATGAGCTCGTAACAAGACCCTTGTCGGAGGTGATATCCCCAACCCCGGCGCACGCCGGGGTTGGGGATATCACCTCCGACAAGGTGTCTGGCTGGGGGTTCAAAGGAATGACTATGAACAAGGTAACGCAGGCCCAACAATTTCGAGGCGTGTACGCGATTCCACCCACGCCCTTCAGCGCCTCCGGCGCGATCGACGAGGTGTCACTGCAGAACTGCGTTGAGTTCTGCGTCGAGGGTGGCGCCGGCGGCATCGTGGCGCCGGTCAATGCCAGCGAAAGCATCGTTCTGACCGATGAAGAGCGCCTTCGCGTCGCCGAGATCCTGGTGAGCCAGGCCGCCGGCCGCATCCCGGTCGTCATCGGCGTGTCTGGCATCAGCACCCAATCCAGCGCGCTCTACGCTCGGCATGCCGCGAAAGTGGGCGCGGATTCGGTCATCGCCATGCCGCCTTACGTAAGACATCCTCCCGCCGAAGAGATTCACGATTTCTACGCGGCGGTGGCGGCCGCCGCCGACGGGCTGCCGGTCTGGATACAGGACTACGTTGGGCCGGTGGGCACCCCGATGTCGGTCGGCCTGCTGAACCGCCTGCTCGACATCCCGGGCGTGTCCTGGCTCAAGGAAGAGACCCAGTACGCGCCCCAGGTCATGACCGAGGTCAAGCGGGTGGCCGGGGACAAAGTGAAGGGCATGATGGGCGGGATGGCCGGGCGCTACATGGTCGAGGAGTTTCGCCGCGGGGCCTGCGGGACGATGCCGGCCTGCGAAGCGGTTGATGCCCATGCCCTGGTCTGGGCGGCCCTCGAGCGCGGCGATATGGCCGAGGCGCGCCGGCTGCACACACTTCTGCTCACCCTGCTCAATTACGAAGCGATGTACTCCTTCACGGTCTACAAGGAAGTGCTGTGGCGGCGGGGGGTGATCGCCGATCCGCGCACGCGCGTGCCAGGCGCGGGAAAGCTGGACGCCGAGAATCATCGCGAGCTGGATCTGCTGTTGAAGGAGCTCGAGCCGCTGCTCCCGCTGGGAATGGCCTGGAAACAGGCCGTTGCGGGCTAACGATCGCAACCATAACCAGGTTCAGGAGTGATACCCGCCGGCGGGTATCACTCCTGAAAAACGTTCGGTCAGGCTGACTCTGGGACTTGATGACGATGGACCCGCACATGATCGCCGCGGCGCTGATGCGCCTGCGCTACAAGGTTTGGGGCTTTGGCGAAAGCATCGCCATGGAGGCGCTGCTCAGGAGCGGCGGGGCGCCGGCCGATTTCGCCGCCCAGCTCATCCGCAAATGGGCTCACGAACACCCGCCGCTTGCGACGAATCCACTCTCGCACGTGGCCCCGGGCGTGCCCCTGCTCATGGAGGCCGACCGCACCGGCGAACCGGCGCTGCTGCGGCGGGCGCTTGAGCTGGGGACCTTGCACGCGCACCTGAAGACCGGCCGGCACGGCGCGCGCATCCATCGCCCCGATCTGGCCGGTTGGGAGAACGAGGTGTGGGTCGACAACATGCACCTCACCGGCCCGTTTCTCGCCCGCCTGGGCGCAGCGACGGGCGATGCGTCCTGGTATGACCTGGCCGCCGACCTGCTGCTGTCCCACGCGCGCGTGCTGCAGGATGACGCGAGCGGGTTGTTCTCGCACGGTTTCAACGACGCGACGGGTGAGGCCAACCGGGTGTTTTGGGGTCGCGGCCAGGGCTGGGCCTTGCTGGGCCTGACCGACACCCTCGCGTGGTTGCCGCCCGCTCACGCCGCGCGACGGGAAATCGGCGAGCGCCTGGGCATATTGGCGGATGCGCTGACCCGCGCAGAGACGGGGCCAGGCCTGTGGCGGACAGTGGTCGATCACCCAGAGACCTACATCGAATCATCTGTGGGCGCGTTCGTGGCGCTGGGCGTGGGCGAGGCGGTTGCACGTGGCCAGGTCGTTGCTCGCCACCGGCAAATGGCGGAACGGGCGCGCGATCGCCTCGCAGGATTCTTCAATGCGGCGGGCGAATTCACCGGCACATCGGATGCGACACCCGTTGGCGTGGATGTCGCCCACTATGGCGCCCGCCCGCTCGGAGTATTTGCCTGGGGCCAGGCGCCGGCCCTGCTGGCCCTGCTCGCGTGAACGCCCCGCCGCCGTGCCCGGTGCCGGGTTGGGACGACTCGGCCCTGGTCCGCCTCACCGACGCTCAGGAGGCAGCGCTGGCGTGGATTGCGCCTGAGATGGGGGCGAACTGCATTGCATTTGCGGTGAAGCGGGCCGAGGCGTGGGTGAACCTGATTTTTTCGGCCGGCCCGGCCGCATTACGTTCCAGGCCCACAAGATTCGGAATCCCGCTGCTGGCCCCGTTTCCAGGCCTTCTGCCCGGCGGCCGTTACGCCTGGCGCGGCGCCGAATACCAGCTTGCGCCAAATGCGGCCGATGGCAGGTCCTTTGCCCACGGCTTCGCCCACGACCGCCCCTGGCGCATCACGCGCCAAACCGCCAGCGAGGTCGCGCTGGCGCTCAGTCTGCCCGAAGCATTGAGCGCGGCAGAGCGCGCTGGTTACCCTTTCGAGATTGATCTGCAGGCGCGCTTCAGCCTCGAAACGGGCACCCTGCGTATCGCGTTCGAGGCCGTCAACCGCGGGCACGATCCGGCCCCGCTTGGGTTGGGGCTGCACCCCTATGCGGCAGTTGCGGCGCTGACCGAGCATCGGGAGGACTTGGTGGCGGAAATGTCCCCGCCCTGCCCGCCAGTAGCGCTGCCCCCGCTGGGCAGGTCGACGCTGCAACAGTTCCCAATTGCGGGAGACACGCCGGTTGCGCGGCTGCGGGCCGCGCGCGGCGGTCCCGCGATTGAGCTGCGCATCGCTGCGAGCGCAGGCGCCCTGGCGATCTACGCGCCGGCCGATCAGCCGTCTGCCTCCTTCGAGCCAACGACCTGCGCCCTGTCCGCCATGGCGCAGGGAGAGGGCGGCTCGGAAGGCATGCCAGCGCTGGGGCCCGGCGAGCAGCTTGCGCTCAGCGTGACGCTGCGCTGGGTGGACGGCTAGAAACCGTCCCAAGAACATCTGGAGAGATCACAGTCTCCGCGCTTCGCGCGGGGACTGTGATCTCTCCAGATGTTCTTGGGACGACGCCTACTTGTCAACCACGATCCGATCCACCTTGATCTGCGAACCGTTGTAGTCCGGCACATTGCTGAACAGAGTGCCATACAGATGAACGATCTTGCCGCTGTCCCGCAACGCCCTGATCTGCGCTTGCGCAACCGGATCAGATGCATCGATGCCAAAGTAGATGATCTGCCCCAAGTCCCGTCTTTCAAAGAAATCATCGTACTGCGCGCCGGGCATCGTTCTTTTGATAACCCCCCACCAATCCGCGATTTTCTCGGAAGTGCCTGGCGGCATGTATCCCCCCTTGGCATCGCTGATGCTGGTGGTTGGCCCGAGCACGGTGGCAGGCAGCGGAGTCTTCGGAACGGCCGGGCCGCACGCGCCGCGGAAATAGGCCCACTCTTCGCAACTGGCGCCGTCCGGAAACACGCAAATCCCGGTTTGGCTGCCGTCCGCTGCCGTGCGGATTTCGAGTTTGTTCCCTCTCTGCCCGCAGTAAACGGAGGCGGGATTTGCCAGCCCGATTTGAGGCGCGACGGTCGCGGCTGCGCCAGGCCCAGCCTGGGGTAGAGGCGCCGCGCAGGCGGTCAGCGCCAGCATGAAGATGACAGATGCAGCGAACGGTTTCATTTGTTCCTCCCTTGTACGGGCGGCGCGACCACGATCCCGCGCTTCGCGCGGGATCGTGGTCGCGCCGAATGGTCCTAGACAGTGATCACCACATTCCCCCGCTTGTGCCCTTGCGCGACATACCGGTGCGCGTCGGCGATCTGCCCGAGCGGATAGGATCGGTCGATGACGGCCTTCAGCTTGCCGGCCTCAATCAGTTCGGTGAGGAAGACAAGGTCCCTGGCCTTCGCGCTTGCGGACCGCAACCCCGTCGCCGCGAACTTCACCTTCTTGCCGCCGCCCCTGGCCGTCACCAACGCGTGAAGCATCGTCGCGGGCGAGGGGACAGTCGCCAGAACGATGCCGGTGTCCGTCAGCGCGCCTCTGCAGTCGGCAAACGAACGCTTGCCCACCGTGTCGAAGATGATGTCGTAGGCCTTGCCGTTCTTGGCGAAGTCCTCCCGGGTGTAGTCAATCACCTCATCCGCGCCCAGGGCCTTCACCCATGCCAGGTTGGCCGTGCTGCATACCGCGGTGACCGCGGCGCCGTAATACCTGGCAAGCTGGACGGCCGCGGCGCCCACCGATCCGGAAGCGCCGTAGATCAGCACGGTTTGGCCAGGCCGGACCTTGCCCTGGTCCCTCAAATAGGGCAGCGCAGTAAGGGCCCCATTCGGGATGCTGGCGGCTTCGGCGTAGGTGAGATTGGCCGGTTTCCTGGCCAGCGCCCCGTTTTCGGGCATGCGCTTGTATTCGGCATACGCGCCAAACTGGTCGATGCCATACACCTGGTCGCCCGGCTTGAATCGGGTCACGGCTGCGCCGACGGACGCGATCTCGCCGGCCAGCTCCTGACCCAGGATCGCATGTCGAGGGCTGAGAAGACCGTTGAAACCGGGGGAAGCCCGCATGTCAGGATCCTCCTTGACAACGCTTGTCGCATGGATCTTGATCAGCACCTCATTCGCCTTCGGTGCGGGTTTGTCCACTTCTTGAAGATGAAGCACATCGGGTGGTCCGAATTTTGTATAGATTGCCGCTTTCATGATGAGTCCTCCGGCGAGATCTCAATCCCCGCGCGGAGCGCGGGGATTGAGATCTCGCCCGTCACTTTACGGATGGTCCAGGTTCGACAGGATTGACCGAGACCAGCGGCAACCCCAGGTCGCGGATGGTTCTCAGCAGGCCATGTAGCGCGGCCTGGTCAATCACCGGGCTCGTCAGCAACGTGTCGCCGTTGTCTTCAAGCGCGATGCTCAGACTGCCAAATCGGACGGCCCACTGAGCACTCAGATGGCCCTTGAGCCTGATCTGGTAGGCCACTCTCTGATCTGAGGCGGGAGCTTGCGCGGGTTCGCTTGACATCGCCATCTTCCTGTTGTGGCCGGCGACTGCCGGTCGCGCCACCTGTTTGAGTCACAAGGAATGTAGCTGCCCGGCGGTACTAGCGCATAGACACCAAAGTACCGCCTTGGAGTACTGTTTTGGCGGGGAGGGAAGAAGAGCGATCAGGCGCCGACAAAAACAGGTCGGGAGTGACATCCCCCGCCCCGGCGGAGGGCCAATGGTATTAAGTTAAGCACGTATTTCCGGGCCGGCCCCGAAGGGGCCGAATGAGATAGCCCAGGGCTTCGCCCTGGGAAACCGACGCCCGCACGATTCCCGCCCTGAAAGGGCGGCATGGCACGGAAGGACTGACGACCCGCCAGGTCTGCCAACTGATCCATTACCAATTTCGCCCTTTCAGGACTCCTCCTATGCATGGTGCCGTGACCCGGGGCTTCGCCCTGGGCTATCTCATGTGGCCCTTTCAGGGCCTGGTTTCGACATCGTGTCATCGCCAGTTTGACTGTGATCACGCAATCAAACACGGCTGCGCTGTACATCGTTTGTGGTGATGGCCCCCTTCACTTAATGCCATAGGGCGTACCCCGGGGTGGGGGATGCCACTCCCGATCAATCCATATGAGGAACACCGATCGTATGGGCTACAACAAGCCCAGCGCGCGGGCGCGGGCGATCGCCTCGGTTCGGCTTTGGACCTGAAGCTTGTCAAAGAGCTTCTGGTTGTAGCCCTTGACCGTGTTCACCGCCAGGAAGAGCCGCGCGCCAATATCGCGATTCGAGTATCCCTGAGCGATGAGTTGCAGCACCTCCAACTCGCGAGCGCTCAGGGGTTCGATAAGCGTTGGGGGCCGGGGCGGATCAGATTCGCCCGTGCTCGCCGGCGCAACGGTCTGAAACGCCGCGATCAATTTGCCCGCATAGTCGCCCATCACGCCGCGGGTGGCCGCTTCAGCCAGGAGTCGGGCCATTGGCGCGCCTTCGTCGACAAAGACGCGGACATAGCCCTCGGGCTCGGCCAGGCTCAGGGCGCGCTCCAGGGACGCGATCGCCCGGGCGCCATCCCCCTGCGCCTGCAAGGCGAGGGCTTGCGTCACCAGGATTTCGATCACACTGCCCATCCGCCGGACCGTCTCGGCCGCCTGCAGAAGTCGACGCAGCAACGCGATTGCCGGATCAATGGAACCCGCCCGCGGATCGTCTCTGTGCTGGGCGATCAACACTCGGGCCAGCGTCACATGCTCGAACTCGGTCACGTAGCTGAGATCGTCATCGGCGGACAGACCGTGCTCGCGCGCCCAGGCCAGGCCTTCGGGCAACCGTCCCTGCCGGAGATGAATCCTCGCCTTCAGCGCTTCAATCGGCTGAAAGTCCGGCGCCGTCGTTTTGATATACAGATGCCGGGCCTGCTCCAGGAGCTCAAGCGCGGCGCCCAGGTCGCCCTTTGACGCGCACAGTCGCGCTTGCGCCAGGCGCCAGCGGCAGGGCCAATCGGGCAGTGACTGCTCGCCCATTTCCACGCTCTTGCCGAAGCACGCATCAGATGGCGGTCCTGCGCCGCGCTCGAAATGGAGCAGCCCCAACCCGAGATACGGGCCGGCCGCCACATGCCGCGCTGCCGGGTCATGCGCCATGGCAAGCGCGATGGCCTGCCCATAGATCTTCTCCGCGTCGCGCAGACGCCCCTGCGCCGCGATGATGCCCGCCAGGAAATCACCGGTGACGATGGTGTATGCAACCTTGCCGGCCCGCTGACAGTAGTTGATCCAGATCGTTAGCGCTCGCTCGGCCCCGCCCAGGTCGCCACGCGACCAGTAGGCCATTCCCAGGGTCACGGCTGCCAGGGCGTGGTGGTGGGAATCCGCCGCGGGGCTGCGCTCGAGCGCGAGCGCAGCGTAGGTCGCCGTCGCCTCGACATCACCCGCAACCTGGGCTTGAGTGGCATGGACGAGCGCGATCCTGGCCGGCAACGCGCGAAACTTCTCGGCATCGGCCACCCTCATCCCCTCCGCCGGGCCCTCCAGCCGCTGCTCGGCGGCCCGCAGCCAGGACGCGCTGGCCTCGTGCTCGCCGCTGTCCGAGAGTGCCCAGGCATAGTCAACGCAAAGCACCGGCCGCTGGCGGACGATTTCGGCCGGCAGTTTCTTCGCCCAGCCCAGCCACAGCGCCGATTGCAGGTTCGCATCCATGGCCGTGTAGGCCTTCTCGATCAGCTCCGCGGCGCGCTCGAAGTCAGGGGCAGCCAGCGCATACTGGATTGCGTCGGCAGGCAGGTTATTTTGGGCGCACCACACGCTGGCCCGCCCGCGCAGGCGCGGGATCTGGCCAGGCAATTCCTTCTCGGAATAGGCGAGGAGGACCTCCGCAAAGAGATGGTGATAGCGGTACCACTGACGCTGGTTGTCGAGCGGCACGATGAACAGATTGGCGCGCTCCAGAGTATCCAGCATCGCCGTGCCGTCCGCGGTCTCGGTAACAGCATCGCAGAGCGGGCCGCACAGACGCTCGAGCATGGCTGTCTGCAGCAGAAAGTTTCGGATGTGTTCCGGCTGTCGCTGCAGCACTTCCTCAACCAGGTAATCGAGCACGAAACGATGGCTGCCGGTGAAGGCTTGGATGAAGCCGGAAGGGTCTGAGGCGCCCAGCGCCCAAACGGAGCCCTGCAAGGCCAGGGCGGCCAGTTGCAGCCCGGTGATCCAGCCTTCGGTACGCGTCTCCAGCGCGGCAACATCATCCGCGGAGAGCCGCAGTCCCATTGCCTGATTCAGGAATTCCGCCGCTTCCAGCGGGGTGAAGCGCAAGTCGACGGCGCGCAGTTCGATCAATTGGCCCCGCGCCCGCAGGCGGGCCAGGGGAAGCTGGGGATCCTCGCGGGTCGTGATGACCAGGCGCATCTGCGGCGGCTGATGCTCAAGCAGAAAAGCCAGAGCGCCGTCCACCGCGTTGGATTCAACCCGGTGATAGTCGTCCAGGACGAGGATGAAATCGCCCGCGACAAGGGCGATCTCATTCAATAGAGTCGTTAGAACCGACGTGATCGGCGGCGCTTGCGGAGTTTGAAGCGCGCCCAGCACGCCCGCGCCGATACGCGCCGGCGTGCCATCCTTGTTTGTCAGGACGAGGGTCTGCAGAGACGCGCCGAGATGGGCCAGGAAGCAGGCTGGATCGCTATCCCCTTCGTCCAGGGACAGCCAGGCGGCTGGGCGGCCGCAGTCGGCGATCCACTCGCTGACCAGGCTGGTTTTCCCGAATCCGGCGGATGCCGAGACAAGAATCAGCCTGCGCCCCGCCACGAGACCGGCATTGAGCTGCTCGATCAGCCGCGGACGCAGTACCGCCCCCGGCCGGGGCGGGGGGACATAGAGCTTGGTAGCGAGGACGGGCGTGGACACGGAACCTGTTTTTCGAGACGATATCCCCCGGCCTCGCCGGGGGATATCGTCTCGAAAACTGGATTGGTTAGCGCTTAGCGTGGATCGCCCCGCGCACCTGGCCGCCGGCGGCCGCCAGCCGCGCGCGGGCCTCGGCGCAGTCGCAGCCGCGCAGGCCGGCCACAATCGCGGTCTTGGCGTCCCCGCATTCCTCGAGCAGGCGCTGGGCCTCCTCGCGCGGCAGCCCGGTGATGGCTTCAACGATGCGGCGGGCCCGGTCGCGCAGCTTGACGTTCGAGGCCTGCAGATCGACCATCAGGTTGCCATAGGTCTTGCCCAGCCGGATCATCGCCGTCGTGCTGATCATGTTGAGGGCGAGCTTGGTCGCCGTGCCGGCCTTCATCCGGGTCGAGCCCGTCACGACTTCCGGGCCTGTCAGCAGGCTGATCTGGATCTCGGCCGCGTCGTGGACGGTGGACGGCGGGGCCGAGCAGCACAGGCTGGCCGTCAGCGCGCCACGGGCACGCGCCTCGTTGAGAGAACCCACAACGTAAGGTGTGCGGGCGCTGGCGGCGATCCCGACAATCGTGTCGCGCGCATCGACGTTGAGCGCGGCGATGTCGGACCGGCCCAGATCGGGATCATCTTCGGCCCCTTCCAGCGACTTGAACATCGCCCCCTGCCCGCCCGCGATCAGACCAACCACCAGGCTGGGCGGGACACTGAAGGTCGGGGGCATCTCACTCGCATCAACGACAGCCAGCCGCCCGGACGTGCCGGCGCCGGTATAGATCAGCCGCCCCCCCTGGCGCATCCGGTCGACAAGCCCATCCACCAGCCGAGCGATATCGGGGATGGCGGCGGCGACGGCATCCGGCACCTTTTGGTCCTCAGCGTTGATTCGGCGCAGGATCTCGAGCGCCGACAGCGCGTCGATGTCAGATGTGTTCGGGTTGCGGGTCTCGGTGAGCGGAAGCGGCTGAGTCATGGGGATGGTAGAGGATACGGGAAGCGCAGGCCCGGCGTGATGTCGCCCAGGATCACCGGCGCGCGCGCGCCGGTCGCCGCTGTCAGATTGCCCGGCCGGCCACGCCAGGTTTGATCGGCCAGAATGGCGAAGGCAAAGGCCTCTTTGGCCAGCACCGGGATCCCAGCCGCGTCCGAGCGCATCACCCGGACTTCGCGCCCGGCCGGGGCGAAGTCATTGAGCTGCCGCTCCAGCATCCGCAGCAACGTTGGGTTGAGCGCGCCGCCGCCCGACACCAGCACCTCATCGGGCATGGCCGGCAGGAAGTCGCGATAGGCGACCGCGATTGACATGGCTGTGAATGCGGTCGAGGTCGCGACGATATCCAACGGTCTTAGCCCGCGCGCAAGGCCGCTCGCCCACAGCCCTTCGCCGAACTGGGCCCCGAACACTTCGCGCCCGGTCGTCTTCGGTGGCGGCGCGCGCAGAAAGGGGTGCTCCATCAACTCCTCGAGCAGGCTGCCATCCACCCGGCCCTGGGCGGCGAGCGCGCCGCCATCGTCGTATTGCATCGCCCCATCCGTCGCGCGCCGGACCGCGTCGTCGATGAGCATATTGCCGGGGCCACTGTCGAAGGCGAAGACCACCGAAGATCCCGCGTCTAACGGCGGCAGATACGTCGCATTCGCGATCCCGCCGATATTCTGGGCGGCCCGGATCAGGCTCGGATGGCGGAGCAGGAGCGCATCCACATAAGGCACCAGCGGCGCGCCCTGCCCGCCCGCGGCCATGTCGCGGGCGCGGAAGTTCGAGATCACCGTCGCGCCGGTGCGCTCGGCGATGACGGCCGGCGAGGCGATCTGCAGCGTGCTGTGGCCGGGAATGTGCCACATCGTCTGGCCATGGCTGCCGATCAGGTCGATCCGTTCGGGCGGGATGCCGGCCGCCCGCGCGCCGTCCAGCGCCGCCAACGCAAACGACTCACCCAACTCAAAGTTAAGCGCGCACAGCCGGTCCACGGTGCCGTGCTCGGGTCGCACACAGGCCAGAATCTCCTCGCGCAGGGCGTCGGTGTGCGGGGTGAGGGTGTGGGCGAGCAGGCGATACGACGGAGCGGCGGTGGGCGTCCCGCCAACCTCGACCACGGCGGCATCCACGCCGTCGGCCGACGTCCCCGACATCAAGCCAATAATGATCATGCGGGCAGCATCTTCATCAGAACCGTCCACATCCCGCGCTGGACGAGCTGGCCATCCTGGTTGAGCACGCTGACCTTGAAAACGACCTTGCCGCTCTTCAGGCGCGGCACCGGCTTCGTCTCAGCCACTTCGGCGACCACCCGGATCGTGTCGCCCAGAAAGATCGCTCCGGTGAACTCCCATTCGATGGCCCGAAAAACCTCGACGGTGCCAACCAGAAAGCCCATCTGAAAAGCCAGGCCAGAGGCGACGCTCAGCCCGAGCAGGCCATGCGCAATGCGCTTTCCAAACCGCTCGCCCTTTGAGAATGCCTCGCTTGTATGGATCTCGTTGAAGTCGCCGGACAGGCCGGCGAACATGACCACATCGGTCTCAGTGATCGTCCGCGACTGCGAGGTGACCTTCTCGCCCACGACGAACTCCTCAAAATACAGCCCGCGACTTTCCTTTAATGCCATGTTTGAACTCCTGGAGGACATCCGAAATATCCCCGGCGAGATCACCTTCCCCGCGCGAAGCGCGGGGAAGGTGATCTCGCCAGATGATTTCGGGATGCCTTCTGGGCAGGAATTGTAGCGGGATGGGTAGACTGCATGGCCATGCGCGCAACACCCATCGATTTCATCGACGGCGCCCGGGCCGTCCCATCCACCTTGCTCGACGACTGGATCTACAGCCCGAACACCGGCGAACGCCTGCAGCAACAGCGCGCCAGCGCGCCACACGAGGTCGAGCGCGCCCTGGCCGCCGCCGATCGGGCCTTTCCAGCCTGGTCATGCAGCCCGATTGAAACGCGCCTGGCCGCCATGGAGGCAATGGCGGCCCACATGGCGTCGCGCCTGTCCGAGATCGCCGAGCTCGAATCATCGACGACCGGGGTGACGATTCGCTTCACCCGTTTTGTCAGCGTGATCTGTCACCTTGCCTTCCGGGCCGCGGCCGGCATGCTGCGCGACCGCGCGGCCAATCCAGGCGCGCTGCCGGGCAAACACGGCGCAGTGGAAGTGCTGCGGCTCCCGTTGGGGCCGGCGGCCCTGATCGTGCCCTGGAACGCGCCCGCCCCGCTGGCCGCCCACAAGATCGCCAATGCGCTGGCGGCTGGCTGCGTCGCCATCCTCAAGCCCAGCGAGGCCGCCCCGCTGGCCTGTGATCTGTTCGCCGACGCGGCCGAAGCGGCCGGTTTGCCCGCGGGCGTATTCCAAATTGTCCATGGCCGCGGGGATGTGGGCGCGCGACTGGTGGCTGATCCGCGGATCAAGGCCGTTTCATTCACTGGCGGACTGCGCGGCGGGAGGGCCGTCGCCGCCGCCTGCGCGGCCGACTTCAAACCGGCCCAGCTCGAGTTGGGCGGCAACAATCCCATGATCGTGCGGTCCGACGCCGATCTCGATCTGGCCGCCCAGGGGGTCGTAGATGGGCTGATTACGTTGAACGGTCAGTGGTGCCGGGCCCTGGGCCGCCTGCTCGCGCACGCCTCGATCAAGGCCCCGCTGATGGATCGGGTCTGGGCGCGCCTCGCGAACGTGCGTTTGACCAATTCGCTCTCGCCCGAGGCTGACATGGGCCCGATTGTCCACGCCAGTCATCTCGCTCTGCTTCGCCGCCAGATTGGCGACCTTGTCGCCCGCGGCGGCGTTGCGACCTCAGTCACGCCGCTCCCGGACCTGCCGGGTTTCTTTCTGGCCCCGACCCTGATCGACGGCTGTCGTCCTGAGGATACGCTCGAGGAAATCTTCGGCCCGGTCGCCGCCGTCCACACTTTTGACACCGACGCCCAGGCCATCGGACTGGCCAATCAGGCGCCCTATGGGCTGGCTGGCTACGTCTTCAGCGCGGACGAAACGCGCGCGCGTGCCATCGGCCGCGAGATCCGGGCCGGCGACATCAAGATCAACGGGGTGAGCCTGGTCGGCCTGCATCCGCTCGCCCCCCGCCCGGCCTGGGGGCTGAGCGGCATCGGCGCGGAAGGCACCCACGAGACCTTCGACTTCTTTCAGGGCACGCGAACCGTGGGCGTTGCCGGAGGCGCGTGATCCGTCACGCGTCAGCGTTCACTTTGCAGGAGAACGAGAGAACGGGAGATTTACATTCCATCCCTACTCCCGTTCTCCCGTTCTCCTGCAAGGCCTACGCGGGATCCAAATTGACGGGTGACCCGCTACGCGGTGAGCACGTTCTGCGCCAGCGCTTCGCGGATGCTCATCACGTCGCGGCGGAGGTTGTCCTCGGTCTCGAGGCGTTCCTTGATCCGCTCAACGCCGTGGATGACGGTGGTGTGGTCGCGCCCGCCCAACAGGCCGCCGATCTCGGGCAATGACGCGTCGGTCTCCTGGCGGATGAGATACATCGCAACCTGGCGCGGCTGAACCATTTCGCGGCTGCGTGAGGCGGACACAATCTCAGGCACCGAGATGTTATAAAACTTCGCGCACGTCTCGATCACCTGCGAGGGCGTGATGTGCGAGCGCCGCCCGACCAGATCGGCCAGCGTGTCGCGGGCGAGCTGCACCGTAAGCGACCGGCCGGTGAGCTCGGCGGTCGCGAACAGGCGGTTGAGTGCGCCCTCGAGCTCGCGCACATTGCTCTGGACCTGCTTTGCCACGAACTCGATCACCTCGGATGGCATAATGAGATTACGTTGGGCGGACTTCTGTTGCAGAATAGCCACCCGGGTCTCATAGTCAGGCGGCGCGATGTCGGCCATCAACCCCCACTCGAAGCGGCTGCGCAGCCGGTCCTCGAGGGTGACCATGCTCTTGGGCGCGCGGTCGCTGGTGAGCACAATTTGCTTGTTGGCGCTATGCAAGGTGTTAAACGTATGAAAGAACTCTTCCTGAGTGCTTTCCTTGCCTGCGATGAACTGCGCGTCATCCATCAACAGCATATCGACATGCCGGTACTTCTGGCGAAATGCCTCCGTCGCCTGGGCGCGAATGGCCGTGATGAGTTCGTTGACAAAGGCCTCGGACGTGACGTACACGCAGGTCATGCCATGCTTGCGGGCGGCGTGCCCGATCGCGTGCAGGAGATGGGTCTTGCCCAGGCCCGATCCGCCATACAGAAACAGCGGGTTGTAGCGGTCGGGCGGGAACTCCGCCACCGACATCGCCGCCGCGTGGGCCATCCGATTGCCCGAGCCAACCACAAACGACTCAAAGGTGTAGCGCGAAATCAAGCCATCGGTCATGGGCTGCATCGAGCCCTGGGCCGGCCGCAGGCGAACCGGCGCCTCGGGCGCAAGACTCGCGACCGCCTCCGCTGGCGCGCCCTCGCGCTCGCGGGCGGTCTTGTCCAACGCGCTCTCAATATGCCGATTGACCGAGGTGGCGCTGGAGATGGCGCCGCTCTGAGTCAACAGAACGACCGACACCTCGACGCTCCGGCCCATGCGGTCAGTCAACGCCTTTTGCAGCGTTGACGCCATCCGATGCTCCATCCAATCCTTTACGTAGCCGTTGGTCACGCCAATGATGAATTGGCCGTCCTCGTATGAAACAAAACGGGCCGAGCGCAACCACGTGAGGTAGTTGCCCTTGCCCGCGCTAATCTCAATTTCGCCAACGGTGGCCTGCCATGCGTCTTCGGGTTTCATGACACCGTCACTCCTGCTTCCTTGTCCCCGCTCGCGGACTGCGTTGATATAGAACTCCAAACAAGATACTTTTCCGGAGGCGATGTCCCCGTCCCGGCGCACGCCGGGACGGGGACATCGCCTCCGGAAAAGATAACCTGTTGATGGTTCATGGTCTTCATTGCGATGCGTCGGGAGGCGAATCTTACACGCATGCGCGCTGGCCGGCAAGCGCCGCGCCGCGTTTGGGCCCGCATTGCGCGGATATTTAAGGTTGGGTGGCCCAAGGATTAAGCCCACAGATTATCAACACGAATGGATTGGATTCCACCCAGGTTTTCCACATGCTTGACGCGGCGCGCCCACACGTTGTCCACAGCCCAATCAACAAGAACACCTGTTCGGCCATCACATGATGCGGATGGTAAAATGTCGCATGCGTTTCCGCGTGTCGAAGTTGCTTCACGCCGTGGTTGGCGCGAGCCTAACGGAATCGTTTAACGCTGATTCGGTCTGGCTCGATGACGAAACGCGCCTCGACAACGCCACTGCCGCGCTGACCTTCACCCGGATGATTGACAGCATCATGGTTGAGGGGCGAATCGAGGGCGCGGTAAAAGTTCAGTGCGTGCGCTCGCTCGAACTGTTCGACTTTCCCATTTCGACCGAGCTCGAGGATGTATTCTTTGCGTTACCCCATCATCGCCTTACCGAGAATCCTCTCGAAGACGATGAGTTGCACCGCATGACCGACGACGGCTTCATCGACCTCACCGAGCCGGTGCGCGAGCACGTGCTGATGGCGATCCCGATCGATCCGATCAGCCCGTCCTTTCGCGATGACGAGAAGGCCCAGGCAAACATGGAGAAGCTGCTTGGCGAGGACTCCGCCGATTGGCTGAGAATCAACTGGTCTGACAAGACTCGGGGCGAGGATTGACGACCCGCCCGCCCGATTATCACCCGCCATGTTGCTAGACGACGAGCAAACCGTTGCCGCCTTGATCATCAAGGCCGAGGTGCAGGGCGGGCTGGTCCTCGAGGACATTTACGAGCTTGTCCCGGACCTGGACGAGAATTTCGAGCAGATCGAGCGCATCATGGCCGCCCTCGAGGAGGCCGGAGTGCGCCTCACCGATGCGGCCGACGACGACGATGACCAGGACCTCAGCTTGTTCGAAGAGGACGAAGATGAGGACGAGGACGCCGAAGAGGGCCAGGCCACCGACGACAGCATCGCCCTCTACCTGCGCGAGATGGCCCGTGTGCCGCTTCTCACCACCGCCGAGGAAGTCAGCCTGGCCAAGCGGATGGAGCGCGGGGAACACGCCATCGCCCGGCTCAAGACGAACAGCGCGACCCGCACGCTCGATTCCGAGGCGCGCCTGCGCGCGTCGATTGAAGACGGCCGCCTGGCCCGCGAGCACATCATCAAGGCCAACACCCGCCTGGTCGTCAGCATCGCCAAGAAATACATGGGCCGCGGAGTGCACTTTCTTGATTTGATCCAGGAAGGCAACCTGGGGTTGATGAAAGCGGTTGAGAAGTTCAATTACAAACTCGGCTTCCGCTTCAGCACCTATGCCACCTGGTGGATCCGCCAGACCATCACCCGCGCCATCGCCGACCAGGCCCGCACGATCCGGGTGCCTGTTCACATGAACGACCGGATCCGCCAGCTCTACAAGGTCACCCACGAGCTCGAGCAGTCGCTCGGGCGCAAGCCCATACCGGCCGAGATCGCGGCCGAGATGGGGCTCGATGCCAGCAAAATCGAATGGATGCAGACCGTGTCGTGGCGGCCGCTCTCGCTCGAACAGCCGGTGGGCGAGGAAGAGGACAGCGAATTCGGCTCGCTGATCGAGGACGAGACCGAGCCCTCGCCCTCCCAGACCGTCATTGAGACTCTCCTGCGCGACAAGGTCGAACAGGTCCTGTCAACCCTGACCCCGCGCGAGCAGCGCATCATCCGGCTGCGCTTCGGCCTGGTAAACGGCAAGAGCTATACCCTCGAAGAGGTGGGCCAGAAGTTCGGCCTCACCCGCGAGCGCATCCGCCAGATCGAGAACCGCGCCTTGCGCCGGCTGCGCCATCCGCTCCGCAGCCGCGAGCTGCGGGATTATTTGTAGGGGCGAAGCACCTTGGCCGCCTCCGGCGGCCAAGGTGCTTCGCCCTTACATGGATTCAAAAGCCAGCGCGGCCGCGCCGGCGAGGCCGGCGTCATCGCCGAGCGCCACCCGCACAATTGGGATGTCCCGGTACGGGGCCAGCGCAAACTGCCTCACCGTCGCCCGCATCGGTTCGAAAAGTAACTCGCCCATCAGGGTGACGCTACCACCCAGCACGACGATCTCAGGATCGAACGCGTGGATGGCGTTGATGACACCATAGCCCAGGATGCGCCCAGTCCGGCGCACGATCTCGAGGGCCAGCGCGTCACCGGCCTGAGCGGCTTCGCTCACGTGCCGGGCCGTCACCTGGCCCGCGATACCGCCGGCCAGTTCGAGTATCCGCGACGCGCGGCCAGTAAGCAGGCGCTGCTGCGCATAACGGGCAATAGCGGGTCCTGAACACATGTCCTCGAGGTTGCCCGGCACGCCGGCGCGCTCGGCCGGCGCGTTCATGTCCAGAATGAAATAGCCAAATTCGGTCGCAAAGCCCCGCGCGCCTCGAATCAGCCGGTCATCGCAGATTGCGCCGCCCCCGACTCCTGTGCTGACCGTGAAATAGACCAGGTTGCGGACCCGCCCGCCATCCGCGCCGGCGTGGCTGCCCGCGCCATAGCGCTGCTCGCCCAAGCCGGCCAGATTCGCGTCGTTGTCGATCACGCACGGCAGGTTGAGCGCATTAACCAGCTTGTCGCGCAGCGGCACATTGATCCAGCCCGGCATGTTTGGAGCCATCAGAATGACGCCCTTGAATGGATCGAGCGGGCCGGGGGCGGCCACCCCAATCGCGCCCGGGCTGGATTCAGCCAGGATGCCGCGGGCGCTGTCGATCAGCCGGGCAATTGTGGCGTCTGGCCCTTCCTCGATCCGGGTCGGCTGGCGATCCTTGCGCAGCACAGTTCCGGCTCGGTCCATCAGGGCGACCCGGAAGTTGGTGCCGCCCAGGTCAATCGCGAGTACGGTGTCAGTCATGGGTTGCTCTCTTGCGCGGCGGTCCGCAGCGCGGCGGCCGCCACATACGGATCGTGGCTGATGACGCTCGCGCCGAACAGATCCAACGATCCAATATCAGATGATGCGGCGTCGGCGCGGCCGCGATCGACAATCCGGGCGATGAAGGGGAACCCGCGCCACTCCGGATCATCCGGGCGCTCGGGGCCGCCCTCGGCGTTGATGGGCGGCATGACCACGCTGGCGGTGAAAGCCCGCGTCCCCGCCTGATCGATCAGCGCCCGCAACGCGCGGGCGAAGGCGCTGGCCAGGCTGTCGTCAAAAGCCGCGCCGAGCAGCCAGGTGTCGTAGCCGCGCAAGGCGCCCAGGTTGATCAGGCCGGGCACACCGCCCAGCTCAAACCCCAGGCCCACGTCGGCATGCGCGGCCAGCAGGTCGGCGAAGTAGTCCGATCCGTATCGAGCCCGATACCCCAGCGCCGCGAGCCGCAGGCGCTCGATGAACGGGTAGGTTCGGCCATGGGCCAGCGCAAGCTGGGCGTGGGCGTGCGGAATCGACGCGCCGCCCATTGGCCCGCCATTCCACATCCACACAAAATGACGCGCACCGGGGGCGGCCAGGCGCGCCCGGCGCGCCCATTCGCGCGACGCCGCGAAGTAGTCGCGCATATGCGCCTCGTCGACTGCAAGGGGGTCAAACGCATCAAAAATCAGGACCGCATTCATCCCTTCCCAGCGCGCGATATTGCTGGTGGTCACGCAATGCTTGCCATGTACCCGCCCAAACGTGTCGGCGGCGGTGCTTTCGAGCGGGGTTGCAAAAATGTCGGACTGCGCCCGTCTATCGGGCGACTGCGGTCCGCCGTCCGCAGACCGCACCGGCATTGGCCGGCGCATCCGGATCGGGTTGTACTGCGCCCCCTCCCAGGTGACCGTGTTGGTCACCCGGATGACAGTCTGGCGCTCGATGGCCTCAACCGATCCAAACGTTTCGATCGCCCACGGACGCATCGTGGCTGGCACAACGCACTCGCCTTGGCTGCGGCTCACCTCAAACAGGCGCTCGAAACGATCTCGAGCCTGTGGCTCGAGCCTTGCGATTCGGTCGGGGAGCTCGGTGATCGTCATCGTCAATTCATGCGCTTGCGCTGTCCTTGCAGGAGAAGGGGAGAACGGGAGGTTCCCATATCTTTCATACTCCCGTTCTCCCGTTCTCCCGTTCTCCAGTTAGGCCAACACACGCCGTCAACCGACACGTGACGGGTGAAACTCAGACTCGCTCACCGACGACCAGCAGCCCGCCGCCCTCGGCACCCCACGCGTCGGCGTAGCGCGCGCGCATCTCGCCCAGGCGCGCCGCCAGTTTGCCGCGGGTGAGGGCCGGCCCGATCCCCAGCCAGCGCAGCTTGGGCCCCATCAAGGTCGAAAGCAGCGTGCGTTGGCCAATTCCGAACTCGGCGTTCATCTGGTCCCAAGCCAGCATCGCCGCGGGCGAGACGTAGTAGCGTGCCAGGCTGAGGGTGATCCCCACCGCCGCGAAGAGGGCCGCCCACTCGGCCGGGCTGTGATAGTGGTGATGGGCAAAACGTTTGTCGATGACATCCGAATACGCTTTGGCCGCCTCCGGGCTGGCCGCGGATTTCACCCCGTGTAGCAAACCCCGGAACTGGTCACTCGGCACGGTCAGGATGAGCTTGCCGCCCGGCCGCAAAACGCGGGCGAGCTCGGGCAGGACGTTCTCCGGATCGGGGATGTGTTCAACGACCGAATTGCTGTAGACCGAGCCAAACGTGCCGGTCGCATACGGCAGGGCGTGCCCATCGGCAAACTCCACGCCCTCGGTATAGACCCCGCTTGCGCGGGCGCTGGGCAATTCGGCCGTGGCGATGTCGCACCCGTACACGCCCGGCTGCTTGCCAAAGATCGCCTCGGTGAACATTCCATCACCGCAGCCGAAGTCCAGCATCGGTGCCGGAAAGTCGATTTCGCTCAACGCATGGGCCTCGATCGAGCGCCACAGCGCGACCGGCGGGGCGAACCAATAGCGCTCGAGGAAAGCTTCCAGGTAGTTGCGCTCGCGGCGGACGGCCAGCGCGGTCGTTGAGGGTGCGGATGACATGCCGCCATTGTAAATTGCCGCATCTCGTACAATCGACGAGATGCGGTTTCTCAAGCTCGGCGGCTCGCTGCTCACGGACAAGACCCGCGACAACTCGCCGCGTCGCGATGTCGTGGCCCGGGTCTGCGCCGAGATCGCCGCCGCCCTCGCAACACAACCAGGCGCGCCGCTGGTTCTGGGGCACGGCTCCGGCTCGTTTGGGCACGCCGCGGCCAAGCGCCACGGCACCCGTCAGGGCGTGCGCGACGCCGACGGCTGGCGCGGCTTCGCCGAGGTCTCGGTCATGGCGGCCCGTCTCAACCGCATCGTTGCCGATGGCCTGCACGAGGCCGGCGTCCCGGTGATTTCCTTCGCGCCCTCAGCCAGCGCCCGATGCGAGGATGGGCGCCTGGTCCACCTCGACACTCGCCCGCTGCGGGCCGCGCTCGCGCACGGGTTGGTTCCGCTGGTCATGGGCGATGTCGCCATCGACACGGTTCGAGGCGGGACGATCGTCTCGACCGAGGAGGTCTTCGCCTGGTTGGCCGCCGAACTGGCCCCCAGCCGGATCCTGCTGGCCGGCGAGACCGACGGCGTGCTGGCCGGCTATGGCTCGGACCACCCCCGCGTGATCGAGCGCATTACACCCGTCAACTGGCTAGAGCTGCGCGCGGGGGTGGGCGCCTCGCGCGGCGCCGACGTCACCGGCGGCATGGCCGCCAAGGTCGGCGACATGCTCGGACTATGCCAGGCCCGGCCCGGCCTGGAGGCCGTCATTTTCTCGGGCCTGGCCCCCGGCGCGATCGAGCGCGCGCTGTTGGGCGGCGCGCCTGGCACAACGGTCTGCGCCGACTAACACCCGCAACGCCATGCCGCCTGTCAAAGACTATTACCGCCTGTTGCAGGTTGATCGTTCGGCCCCGATCGAAGTCATTGAGGCGTCGTATCGCCGGCTCGCCCGCGAGGCGCACCCGGACCTGAACGATTCGCCCGACGCGACACAGCGCATGCAGGAGCTGAACGAAGCCCGGGCCGCATTGCGCGATCCGCTCAAACGGGCAGCCCTCGACGCCACGCTCGCGCCCGCGCCCGTTCCTGTTCCGGTTCCCCGGCCCACCCCTCAGACAGCCCGGACGCCCTACCCGGCCCAGGCGTCCCCGCCCCAACGCCAACCTGCGCCACGCCAGCCTCCGCGGGCGCGCCCGGCACCGCCAACGCGGTCGCGCCAACGCCAGGCCACGCCAGTGGCGCCCCGTCCGGCGCCGGCACGCCCGGTAGAGCGGGAGAAGCAGCGAGACAGGGCCGATGCCGTGCGAGCGCGGATGGCCGATGACGCCCGCCGCGAAAGCGCTGTGCTGGGATGGGGCTCGATCGGTATCTTTGCCGGATGGGCGGTCCTGCTCATCAACGTCCTGCCACCTCTGCTGAGCGAGGTCAGCGCCGGCACGATGGCGGCGTTGCTTGGCGTTGCGGTGGTGTTGACCCTGCCTTTTGGGTATGCCCTCGACCAACTCCTGGGTCGGCGCCGATCGCGCGGCCAGATCACCTTCGTCGGGATAACGACTTACTTCGGCCTGGTCGCTGCCGCCTATGGGTGCGGGGGCTTGATCCTGTTTCTGATGCCTTCCCGCCCGGCGATCGTTTCGGCCGACATCGGGCTGGCCCTTATCCTGGCCGGACTGCTGGCCCTCATCCATTTCGTGGTGGCCTTTGGGCTGCACCGCCGGGCGCGGGCCGGACAGATTGGGGCGCTGGCCCTGGCAACTGGCGGGGTGATTGTGGCGGTGCTGCTGCTTCGCGCCCAGCCCACCTGGGCGGGCGCCGCCCTGGCCCTGAACGCGGCCCTGATCGTGGCGACGATCAGCCTCGAGCCCTGATTTTCAAAGACAGCATCCCCCCGCTTCGCGGGGGGATGCTGTCTTTGAAATTTCAGTCAGGAAGTCGCGATCCGCGCGGATTCGTTGGCCAGAATACGCTGTTTGCGGGCCGCCCCCCATTTGTAGCCACCGAGGGCGCCGCCAGCCGCCACCACCCGGTGGCAGGGCACAATGACGGCAGCGTGGTTGGCCCCACAGGCCTGGGCAACTGCGCGGGCGGCCCCTGGACGGCCAATCGCCACGGCGACCTGGGCGTAGGTTCGGGTCTGGCCGCGCGGGATATCGCGCAGAGCGCGCCACACCTGGGTCTGAAACACAGTCCCATGCAGATCGATTGGGAAACGGGCAAGATCGGTCGGCGCGCCGGCGATGTGGGCGGCGATCGCCCGGGCGCAGGCAAGCAGCCCCTCGCGCTCGGCCGGCTCGGCCGCGACCGCAATTTCGGCGGCGGGGAACTCGCTACGCAGCCCGGCGACCAGACCGTCCTCACTCTCGCCAAAGCTCACCGCGCAGATCCCAGCCGCAGTCGCCGCGACGAGGACCAGCCCAAGCGCGCTCGGCGCAACGGCATGAGCAATTCGCTCGCCCCGCCCGCCCTTGCCATACGCCGCCGGGGTCATTCCCAGCCGGCCAGCGGTCTCGTAGAGCCGGCTTGGCGCGCCATAGCCGGCGGCATACACCGCATCGGTGACGGTCGCCCCGCCCCGCAGCTCGGTCTTGACCTTCTTCATCCGGGCGGCGCGGGCGTATTGGGCCGGAGAAAGTCCAACGGTTTTACTGAAGGCGCGCTGCAGGTGAAAAGGGCTGACCCCCAGCCGGGCGCCCAGCTCGCTCAGCGGCAGCCCGCCCTCGGCGTCGAGCAGGGCCCGGGCCTGCGCGACGAACTCGGGCGCGGTCTGGGTTGGCTGATCGGGCCGGCAGCGTTTGCAGGCCCGATAGGCCGCCGCGGCGGCCTCTGCCGGGCTGGAGTAGAAAAGGACGTTCTCGCGTCGCGGCTGGCGCGAGGCGCACGACGGCCGGCAATACACCCCGGTCGTCTTGACGGCGTAGACAAAGGCGCCATCCTGGCGCGCATCGCGGTCGAGGACGGCCTGCCACTGAGTTTGCTCATTCATGAGCAGAAGAATACGGCCATTCCCTCGGCGACGCCATCCGGAACTTGCTCTTCAATTCTTCTGGCGCGGTTGCTGCCCGCATGCGGGCAGCAACCGCGCCAGAAGAAATCCTACACGTCCAAGTTGCGGACCTCGCGGGCATGCCGAGTGATGAAGTTGCGCCGGGGCGGGACCGAATTGCCCATCAGCATGTCAAACGTGCGATCCGCCTCCGCGCCATCATCGACGGTGACCTTGAGCAGGGTGCGCTTGGTCGGATCCATCGTGGTCTCCCACAACTGCTCGGCGTTCATCTCGCCCAGACCCTTGAAGCGCTGGACGACGACCTGAGCGGTGTTGGTGCTGTCGATGCCCTTGGCTTTCAGGGCGTTCATGATCTGGTCGCGCTCGGCGTCGCTGTAGCAGTAGCGGACTTCCTTGCCGCCTTTCTTGGTCTCGACTCGATACAGCGGCGGCTGGGCGATGTAGAGATGCCCGCCCTCGACCAGGGTGGTCATGTAGCGGAAGAAGAAAGTCAGCAGCAGGGTCCGGATGTGACTGCCATCGACATCGGCGTCGGACATCAGCACGATCCGGTCATAGCGCCGGTTCTCGAGATTGAACTGGTCGCCGATGCCGGTCCCGATCGCGCTGATCAGAGCCTTGATCGCGTCACTGCCCAGGATCTTATCCAGCCGGGCGCGCTCGGTGTTCATGATCTTGCCGAACAAGGGCAGGATGGCCTGGAAATGCCGGTCACGGCCTTGCTTGGCCGAGCCACCTGCCGAATCGCCTTCCACGATGAAGATCTCGCACTTGGCCGGGTCGCGCTCGGAGCAGTCGGCGAGCTTGCCCGGGAGCGTGCCGCTCTCGAGCGCGCTCTTGCGCCGGACGAGCTCGCTGGCGGCCTTGGCCGCCTCGCGCGCGCGCTGGCTGAGCAGGCACTTGTCGATGATGGCCTTGGCGTCGCGGGGATTTTCCTCGAGATACGAGGCCAGGGCTTCGCGCACCACCTGCTCTACCGCCGTCTTGGCGTCGGTGTTCATGAGCTTGACCTTGGTCTGGCTCTCGAACTGCGGCTCGGGGTGCTTGATGCTGACGATGGCGGTCAACCCTTCCAGCGTGTCGCGGCTGTCCAACGACCCATCTTTATCTTTCAGGACGTTGGCCTTGCGGGCGAAGTCGTTCAGCGAGCGGGTAATGGCGCTGCGCAGGCCGGTCTGGTGCGTGCCGCCATCCGGCGTGTTGATCGTGTTGGCGAAATAGAACTCGCTCGAGGCGGTCGCGTCGGTGTACTGCAGGGCGACCTCGACCCCGATCTTGTCGACCTGCTTGACCGCCGAGATGACATCGTGCAGGGGTTCCTTGTTGCGGTTCAGATACTTGACGAAGGCGGTGATGCCGTCCTCAAAGAAAAACGACATCTCATGATCGTCGCGTTCGTCCTTGAACAGGATCGTGACCCCGCGGGTGATGAAGGCCATCTCGCGGAAGCGCTGGGCGAGCGTGTCGAACTTGTACGAGTTGTCCTCGGGGAAGATCACCGTGTCGCGCAGGAAGGTGATGGTCGTGCCGGTCTCGCCCGGTTTGACCTTGCCCACAACCTCGACCTTGGAGGTGGTCTTGCCTTCCTTGTAAGTCTGACGATAAATCTTCCCGTCACGCCGGACTTCGGCGGTCAGCTTGCTCGACACCGCGTTGACGGCCTTGACGCCCACGCCGTGCAAACCGCCCGAGACCGTGTAGGCGCCTGAGCCGAACTTGCCGCCGGCGTGCAGGTTCGTCATGACCACTTCGAGCGTGCTGACCTTGTCCCCCGCCTTGTTCCGGAAGGTGGGATGCAGATCGGTCGGGA
>Ga0209477_1000128_pt1 | contig 41024 bp, 29 predicted proteins | sample KloWWTupernatant_FD_187180 | JGI IMG/M metagenome (GOLD analysis project Ga0209477, IMG submission 187180) | Active sludge microbial communities from Klosterneuburg, Austria, studying microevolution and ecology of nitrifiers - Klosterneuburg... | ecosystem: Engineered > WWTP > Aerobic digester >...
GGTTGTCTTGATTCAATTACCAAAAATATTTATGTATATGATACTGCAGGTTCAGTATTGAATTATACGCCAACAGCAGGATGCAGTCCTTTTCCTGCAACTTTTAATATAACATCATCTGTTCCTGCTACTTCCTATTTCTGGGATTTTGGAGACGGCAATACAGCTATTACTACAACGCCAACAGCAAATCATATTTATACAAATTTTGGAAATTTTTTACCTAAAGTAATTTTAGAAGATCCTTCCGGTTGTTTGATTTTACTACAAGGTGTAGATACATTTTATATAACTGGTGCGAAAGCAGATTTTGGATTTGACTCATTAGTGTTTTGCGACAGAGGGTTTGTTAACTTCTCAGATTCTACAACATTTAATGACCCCATTGTTAGCTATAGTTGGGATTTTGGCGATGGTGGAACTTCCGCTTTACAAAATCCATCACATCAATATGCATCACCGGGATTATATACTGTACAATTAGCTGTGCAAACACAACTTGGTTGTACAGATACTTTAACAAGACCGAATCTTGTAAAAGTGGTACAACGACCATTAATAGATATAGCCGGTGATTCTATTGTATGTTTAAATTCATCGCTATTACATGCTGGCATTTTCCTTCAACCAGACACATCAATAGTTACCTGGCAATGGAATTTCCCGAATGGCAACACATCGATTTTGCAAAACCCTTCTTCTCAAACATACACAACGGCAGGAACTTTTTCAATAACAGCAATAGCTACGAATAGTACAGGGTGTAGAGACACCACACAGCAAACAGTATATATAAATCCATTACCCGTAGTAAACATGCCAGGCCAACTGACTGTTCAAAATGGTTTTCCAGTTACACTGCCTGCAACGTATTCTCCTAATACAATAAGCTGGATATGGTCTCCTGCTACTGGATTAAGTTGCGCAAATTGCCCCACTCCCGACATCGGACCCAAGTTCAGTACATTCTATCAAGTATACTTTACGGATGATAATGGCTGTAGCAATATTGGACAGCTACAGGTTACTGTTATTTGTAATAATTCTAATCTCTTTATTCCAAATACATTTTCTCCAAACGGAGACGGCAGTAATGACATTTTTTATCCAAGAGGTAAAGGACTTGAACGAATCAAAACATTCCGCATTTTCAATCGTTGGGGTGAAGTAGTTTTTGAGAAAAGAGATTTCCCAATAAATGATGCTTCTGCAGGATGGAATGGAACATACAAAGGCAATAAACCGAAAGCAGATGTGTACGTATACCAGGCAGAAGTATTTTGCGAGAATGGAGAGATTATTAAACTAAATGGAAACATTGCATTGATATTATAAACATGACAGGAAAGAGGCGTATAAGACATTTAATCATTACACTAGTTTGTTATTGTTTTTGCTATACAGCAAAAGCGCAGGACATTCATTTTTCTCAATTCTTTGAAACGCCACTATTGAGAAATCCATCATTGGCCGGAATTTTTACAGGTGATGTGAGAGTACAAGCGGTGTACCGTGACCAATGGAACAGCGTAACAAATGCATACAGAACAGGCTCCGTAAATGGAGAATTAAAAATGCCGATTGGTAAAAGCAATGATTTCATCACCACTGGTTTGCAAATAATGTATGACAAAGCAGGAACTATAGGATGGACATCCACACATGTAATGCCAGCTCTTAATTATCATAAATCATTAAGCACAGACAAGAATAGCTATTTATCACTTGGGTTTATGGGGGGATGGATACAAAGAAGATTTGACCCTTCGAAAGCAACAACGAATAGTCAATATGATAATGGCGGCATTGGCGAGAATTTTTCTAACACTCAATTTAGCTATCTTGATGGAAGTGTAGGCATGAGTTATAATTCCAATCTCGCTTATAACCCTGATAATAATTTTTTTATCGGAGCAGCCTATCATCATTTTAACAGGCCCAATCAAACTTTCTTTTATAGAAATGCAAATATTGAATTGCAACCCAAATGGGTTTTTTCCGGAGGGATAAAACTTGGTGTTGCGGATAATGCGTATATGACAATACTTGGCGACCATTCCAAGCAAGGTGGCTTTTCTGAAACAGTTGCAGGCATGATGTATGGTTTAAAACTTGGAGATGATCCTATAAATCCTGATTATACCATTCATGCAGGTGCATTTTTAAGATTGAACGATGCTATTATACCTGTTGTAAAGCTTGATTACAACCCTTTCTCATTTTCATTGAGCTATGATGCCAATATTTCAAAACTTAAACCTTCGAGTTATGGCCGTGGCGGTTTTGAAATTTCTTTTTCATATATCGGATTTAGAAAGAGTAAAGGAGAATATTTGCTTTGCCCAAGATTTTAAAAAATACGAAAAGCAAACAATTATATCTTTATATTGTTAAAGAAGTTCATCAAAAAAATAAATAAATGCCATTAGAAATTGGACAACAAGCACCCGACTTTACTTTATTTGACAGTGATAAAAAAGAAATTACACTTTCTGAATTAAAAGGAAAACCAGTTTTATTACTGTTCTTTCCTTTAGCATTTACGAGTACCTGCACTACAGAACTTTGTTCTGTAAGGGATAATATCGGTTGGTATAATAATATCAATGCAAAAGTGTTTGGCATTTCCGTGGATGCATTACAAACACTTGCAAAGTTTAAAGAAGATCAGCAACTCAACTTTACTCTTCTTAGCGATTTTAATAAGGATGTTTCCAGATTGTACGAATCCATTTATGAGCAATTTGGGTATAATATGAAAGGAGTTTCAAAAAGATCTGCATTTGTAATAGATAAAGAAGGAATTATACAATATGCTGAAGTGCTAGAAAATGCTGGAGAGATTCCAGATTTTGAAAAAATTAAAGCCAGTCTAGAAAAAACCCAGTAATATTTGTTAAAAAATCGAAAATTTACGAACTTATTGTATTGATAATCATATAATTATCAATAAATCGTAGTTTTACGTTGCACAAATAAAATTTTAGGCCTACTTTTCGAATAATAAAAGTAAATTTGTTACGTTGAGACGGCTAATTACGATATTATCCTTTATACTGTTGATTACCATTCAGTCACAGGCACAATCTATTAGGAATAATCCTACCGGAGAAACTGCTGACAGAATTGTAAAACTGTATCCAAATCCTGCAACATCCTATGTAACATTTGATGTTCCCAAAGGATTTGAGAAAACTCACACCATTCAGATTTATAGCTTCCTCGGTAAAAAAATGTATGAAAGTGTAAATCTTTCTCAAAAGCTTACAGTTCAGCTAAATGAATTTACCCGTGGACTATATATATATCACTTAGTTGACATTTCCAGTGGTAAAATTGTAGAGTCTGGCAAGTTCCAGGTTTCCCGTTAAAATTTATTTTCCCTTTTTATTGAACCTGAACAATCAGGAATTTAAGATAATGTGTATTATCCATTCCTCTTATTATAGGATGATCGCCAGATTGTCTCTGAAATAAAACCTGTCGAAGTTTTCTTTTGGCATCTTTCGCTGCAATATCAATTGTGTGTAAAAACATTTCTTCATTCACCAGATTAGTACAAGAAGATGTAACGAGAAAACCACCGGGCCTCACCAACTTCATGCCTCGAAGATTAATTTCTTTATACCCTGCAATTGCTTTTTGAATTGTTTCCCTGTTTTTAGTAAAAGCCGGAGGATCTAACATTACCACATCATACTGTCTTCCCTCATTACTCCATTGCTTCAATACATCAAATGCATTAGCTGTTTCGAAACGACAACTATCCTGCACATTATTCAGTTTTGCATTTTTATTTGCTTGTGCCACTGCATTCTCTGAAATATCAATCCCTAAAACAGATTTAGCGCCATACATTGCCGCATGAATTTCGAAAGTACCAGTATAGGTAAATGCGCCAAGCACATCTGCACCTTTTACAATATGCTGAATAGCTTTTCGATTATCCTGCTGATCCAAAAAATAACCTGTCTTCTGTCCGTTTTCAATATCTACATGAAACTGAAATCCATTTTCTTTAATAATGATATTCGTATCAAATGGTGCAGATAAAAACCCTTTTTGTTGTGCTAAGCCTTCCAACTCTCTTACAGGCACATCATTTCTTTCGTAAATACCTTTTGGCTTAAATATTTTATTCAATGCATCAACAATTGCTGGCTTCCAGTTATCAATTCCCAAACTCAAAGTCTGTAATACAAAGTAGTCGTTGAACTTATCAATAATTAATTGTGGCATCGAATCTGCCTCTCCAAAAACCAGTCTGCAATTTTCTGTGTAGCCTAATTGCTTACGATAGTCCCAACATTTCTTGATCTCCGTATAGAAATATTGTTCATTTATTTCATCAGCCTTATTCCTGGTTAAAAGCCGCACCAATATCTGCGACTTTGGATTTATATAGCCTTTACCAATAAACTTTTTGTCGTGACTGTACACTTCCACCGTTTCGCCGCCTAACACTTCGCCATCCACTTTATCAACCTCATTATTAAAAATCCATGGATGTCCATTGGCCACTCTGGGAGTAATCTTTCTGTTCAGGTAAACTTTAATCATAACGGGCTGCAAGATACAGGTTGAGAAGTGCAGTTGCAAAAAGCAGCTTTTTAGTCAGTTAGGCATTCCTGTCATTCAAAATAGCCGGTATTGGCTTATAAAATGGTCAATTTGTCCCAAATCCGCCATTGGCAATGTTCTTGACAACCTTACCTTTGCCCGCCGGAATGGATTATATAGTTCGGGCGGGTACTAAATTTTATAAAAATGGTAGAAAAAGATATGAAAGATCAGGAAACAAACATTAATAACGACGGCAGCATTGATATAAATGCTGATGAAAACCAACATGGAACTACTCATCTGAATGAGCCGGTGGAAGAAGAATCAGAACTGGAAAAAATAAAGGCTGAACTGGCAGAGGAAAAAGATAAGTTTCTACGGAAAGTAGCCGAGTTTGATAATTTCAAACGCCGCAATGCAAAAGAAAGAATTGAAATGATACAAACAGCTGGCAGAGATGTGATAACAGACATGCTGGATGTATTGGATGATTGCGACAGAGCACAGAAACAAATAGAAATATCTGACGATTCTTCAAGCATTAATGAAGGAGTGTTGTTGGTTTTTAATAAACTTCGTAATACACTACAAGCAAGAGGCTTGAAACCTATGGAAACAATTGGCGAAGAATTTAATGCCGATCTGCATGAAGCGGTAACAGAAATACCTGCACCTACTAAGGATCTGATAGGAAAAGTGGTGGATGAAATATTGAAAGGGTATTATCTGAATGATAAAATCATCCGTCATGCAAAAGTTGTAGTCGGCAAATAAAAAGAAACATGTCAAAAAGAGATTATTACGAAATATTAGGTGTAGGGAAATCTTCATCAACGGATGAAGTAAAAAAAGCATATCGCAAAGTGGCTATGCAACATCATCCCGACAGAAATCCAGGAGATAAAGCTGCTGAGGAAAAATTTAAAGAAGCTGCTGAAGCATACGAAGTACTAAGTGATGCTGATAAAAAAGCACAATACGATCGTTACGGTCATGCTGGCGTTAGCGGTAATGGCCGTGGTGGATTTAGTGGTGGCGGAATGAATATGGATGACATCTTCAGCCAGTTTGGTGATGTGTTTGGTGAAGATCTTTTTGGAAGTTTTTTTGGTGGCGGACAAAGAGGCGGACGCAGCCAACAACGCAGCCGTGGCGTAAGAGGCAGTAACCTTAGAGTGAAATTAAAATTGACCTACGAGGAAATTGCAAAAGGTGTAACGAAAAATATTAAGGTAAAAAAATATGTTGGTTGCACTACTTGTAGCGGAAGTGGAGCAAAAGATAAAGGCAGTGTGCAAACCTGTAGCAGTTGTAATGGTAGTGGACAGGTAAGAAGAGTACAAAATACTTTTCTGGGGCAAATGCAAACAGTAACTACCTGCCCTACTTGCAATGGCGAAGGCACAACGGTAACTGCAAAATGTGCAAGCTGCAAAGGCGAAGGAAGAGTATATGGAGAAGAAACGGTGAGTATTGACATACCAGCCGGTGTGCAAGAAGGAATGCAAATGAATGTAAGTGGAAAAGGTAATGCCGGTGAGAGAGGCGGCATGGCCGGAGATCTTATCATTCTTATAGAAGAAGAACCACATAAGGAATTACACCGTGAAGGATTGAATGTGGCATATGAGTTACATCTTTCTTTTACTGATGCAGTTTTTGGAACACAGATAGAAGTACCAACGATTGATGGCAGAGCTAAAATAAAAATACCTGCGGGCACACAAGGCGGAAAAATATTTAGATTGAAAGGGAAAGGTTTTCCTGCGGTGAATGCATACAACAAAGGTGACCAGTTAATACAAGTAAGCATCTGGACACCACAAAACCTGAATGCAGAAGAAAAAGCAATGCTGGAAAAATTAAAAGAGTCTTCCAACTTTAAACCACATCCTGATAAGAGTGAGAAAAATTTCTTTGATAAAATTAAGGAGATGTTTTCTTAATAATAAGAGATTATCCTCCCCTTTTCTTCTTCACTTTAGTGTATAACGTTTTTGCCTGCTGTACTAGTTCAACAAATTCCTTTTGTAACAGATCGTCTTTGCCACAAGAGGTTTGCGCCATTGCTACAATCTCGTTCCAGCCCATCGTTTTTAAGAACGGAGAATTGCGAAGCAGGGAACCAAACATGGCAACTGCTGCTGAAAAGTGACAAGTCTTTTCTAGCTTTTCAAAAGGCACATAATTAAAGCTGCAAGTATACTGATCTTCTAATTTTTTTGACTTACCGGGTAGTTGGTATTGCAGGTTTATCTCCGCCAGTTTACCATCTGTAAAATTATCTTTAATAGCTCCTTTATTAATTTCAGTTGGTACAATTTCAAATAAGGCAAGCATAGAATGGCCCGATCCTATTTCTCCCCCTTCAATGATGGATAAAGAATCCCGCAATGCCCCCACTTTGTTATCAAAACCAATAAGCCGGTATTCTTTTACGTATTCCGGATTAAAATCAACGTTCATATACACATCGTCTGCCACAGCATACAATGTCTTGGTAAATTCTTTTAATAAAACTTTTTCTGCCTCTTTAAAATTATCGAGATAGGCAAAATTTCCATTACCCTTTTTGGCAAGTGTTTGAATTTTTGAGTCTTTATAATTTCCCATACCTACACCCAAGCAGGTCAAATAAATACCTGATTCTTTGTGCCTGGATATTAATTCATCTAATTCCTCTTCTGTCTTCATTCCTACATTAAAGTCACCATCCGTTGCAAGAATGACACGGTTATTTCCATCTTTTATAAAATGATTTTTTGCAACACTATAGGCCAGCTTTACGCCTGACTCGCCGGGAGTATTTCCTCCGGGTTCTAATTCATCAATTGCTTTTAATATTTTTTCTTTTTCGCCACCACTTATTGTATTCAGCATAACTCCTGTTACTCCACCGTAAGCTACTATTGCTACTGAATCTTTATCCCGAAGATTATTTACCAACAACCGGAAAGCAGATTTAAGCAATGGCAATCTGTTGGGCATATCCATCGAACCGGATACATCAATTAAAAAAACAAGATGACTTGGCGGCAAAGAATCGAGATCTAATTTTTTAGAAGAAAAATTAATATAGAATAATTGACTTTCCGGATTCCAGGGACAATTACTGAGTGTAGTTTTTATTTTAAATAATTTATCCCCCTCCGGCGGATTATAATCTAAATTGAAATAATTTATCATTTCCTCAATACGAACCGCATCTGGCGGAACTAAAGAGTTCAATGTAATAAACCTCCGGATATTGCTGTAAGAAGCCCTGTCTACATTTAACGACATGCCTGTATTAGAAAATCGTTTCGCTTCTATAAAATGATTTTCGAGCAAACTGGCATAGGTTTCGTCGCCATTGTACCATGCTCTTAAATCTTCTTTTTCTAAATTTTTTGTAAGCGAAGAAAGTTTATCTCTTCTAGAATTGGCAGCAGATGCAGGCAAGGATTTTAATTTTACCCGAACATACTGATCGGCATTTACAAATATTCTCTCTGTTATATAGCCTTCCATCGAAAAACTAAACGTATCTACTTGCTGATTGGCAACGATGCCAAAAGTTCCCGTATAACCACTTCGGAAAACATAGCCTGTTTTGTGTTGGAGAATAGTAACATTCTGCAATACATTGCCTCCTTCATCTTTTACCTCACCCCGAACATAGAACTGTTGGGAGCATAGGGACAAATGGAATAAAAGAAATAGTGCTGTATGACAAGCAGCTTTCAAAAGTTGAATTTAGTCCTATAAAGTACAAAAAAATAAGCAGAGCAACTAGTAAATCAAACAACTTGGTAAATCTCCTTCCAATTTCGCCCTAAACCATCATAATCAAGGCCATAGCCAACCACAAATTTGTTAGGGATATCGAAACCCACATAATCAAGTGTTAGCGGAAACTCTGTTGCTTCTGACTTGTGAAGCAACGTAGCAATCTTCATAGATTTTGGTTGCTGATGAATAAGCTTTGGTAAAAAATTATGCAAGGTCTTACCAGTATCAACAATATCTTCAACAATTATTACATCCTTTCCAAACAAATCATCTTCGAGACCTATTGATGTTACTACATTACCGGAAGATTTCATTCCCTTATAAGATGCCAGTTTTATAAAACATAATTCTGCTTCAATATCTAAATACTTGAAAAGATCTGACGCAAACATGAATGAGCCATTCAGTATGGCAATAAATAACGGCCTCCTCCCTTTATAATCTCGATTAATATCAGCAGCCAGTTCCTTTATCCGTTGCTGAATCTTTTCTTCGGGAAGATATATATCAAAAGATTTATCATGAACTTTTATAATTGCCATATCAGTTTTGGTTAGTTGCTTATTTAGTTTTGCTTACAACATTTATAGAATACTTCTCTTTTAATGCCAGCTTCGGCATACTGGTTGATTTCGCCTTTAGACTCAACTTTTCGCCAACAGCAGGAACATTATTTTTTTTAAGCCAATTTAATTCTTGTAAACTTTCTAATCGAATTGCTTGCAGTTGAGCAATATCATGCAATGTTTCTCCAATCTTTACTAAATGAAAATCTTCGTTTCCTGTTTTTCTTTTGCGTTGAATATAAATCAGCTGATCTTTTTCTGCTTCAATAAAAGGACGCATATCATTAAATTCAAACAGTTTGGAAAGATCAATATTATATTGCTTTGCTATTGATAAAAAAGGTGTTCCCTTTTTTGCAAAAACAACTCTTGTTTCATTTATTTTAAATTCTCCTTCAGGATATGTAGGAGATGATTTTATTTCCACTTTCACTGTTTCAGCCTCTTCTACTGTATTATTCGGCGTTACTTTTGTATTTATTTCTTCTTTTACAACTTCATTTTTTGGAATCCCACCTTGCAACTTACCCAATGCGATCAACGTATAGTCCTGCAACTGATAATCTTCTACCAGTTTTATTAATACCTGCGGATACTTCGGATTAGTAGCATAACCAGCTTTTTTCAATCCATTTGCCCAACCTTGATAGTCTGTAGGTTCTAATGAAAATAAGAAGGCATATCGCTGGCCATTTTTTAAAAAATCTGAATGGTCTTTATACGAATCTTCTGAAGAGGGATATTTGCGAAAGCATTCGCCTTTGGCATCATCATCATGTTTTACTGATTCACCAGTCCAATTGGATTTACATTTAATTCCAAAATGATTGTTGGAAGCCATCGCCAGTTTGCTGCTACCTGAACCAGACTCATGAATACCTTGTGCCAGTGTAATGGATGCGGGAACTCCAGTTCGTTGCATTTCAGCTATTGCCAATTCTTTATACTGGCTGATATAGTTCAATACTTTTTCCTGCTTTTGCGCAATAGCATTTACCGTAATAAATGTAAACAAAGCAACGAAGAGGTACTTAAATTTCTGCATGGATATAATTAATTCAATTTTCTAATCAGGTATAAACCATCTCTTATGGTTAGTACCACTTTATCAATATCAGTTCGTTCTTTAATAAATTCATTAAAGGTTTTTATACCTATAGCACTTTTCCCTTTTACATTTTCCTCCAATACCTGCCCATGAAAGAAAATATTATCTGCTAAAATAAAACCGTTTTTTCGCAACCTGGGTAAAACAAGGTTAAAATATTCAATATAGGCGGGTTTATCCGCATCAATAAATACCAAATCCCATATTTCATTCATCTCGGGAATAATAGATAACGCATTACCAGTGTGAGAAATTATCTGATCTACATAAACAGATTTGTCAAAAAAAGTTCTTGCCTGCACGGCGTCTTTTTCTCTTAACTCGATTGTATGCAATTCGCCGTCGACAGCAAGCCCTTTTGCCAGGCAAAGTGCACTGTAACCTGTAAAAGTTCCAATTTCAAGAATTCGCCGAGGCCTTATCATGCAACTAATCATTTCAAGAACTTTGCCTTGTAAAGGTCCACTTAGCATTACAGATTCAGCATGTTCCTGTACCGTAAAATCATTTACCTCTTTTAGCAACATATCTTCTGCTGAAGAAAAGTTTTCGGCATATGCTTGAACTGATGGATGAATTAACTCCAATTAAAATAGTTTGCAGCAAAGGTAAACTTATACTGCGTGAAGTTGACTAGTTGCAACCGTAGACTTTTTTGAAATAAACCAAAGACCAAAAAAGGTGAAAATTCCATTAATAAGTATCAGTTCATTTCCTATTTTATAACCATTAAAAATACTATCTGATAAAGTTTGTAAACCGAAGCTTATATGCAGCTTAGCTTCATACCAGGCAGGATTGCTCAGCATGTCAAGCCCTAAGGCCATCATAGGGGCAATAATGCATACGGCCCATATTAGTTTCTCGTTGAGTCTTCTCTTGGTTAAGATTCCAAATGCAAATAAACCAAGTAACGGACCATAAGTAATACCAGCAAACTTCAGAATAAAGTCAATAATTAATTTATCGTCTATCCATTTATACAAAAGTGTCATCAGGAAAAACACAACAGCAAAAGTAAAATGCACCTTAAGCCGGGTATTCTTTTTTTCTTTTTCACTTGCTACAGATTTTTTTATACCAAGTATATCAATACAGAAACAGGAAGTAAGTGAAGTAATAGCACCATCTACACTTGGGAAAAGTGCAGAAATTAAGGCAATAATAAAAATTATACCAATTACACCACTGAATGTATCACTCAGTGCAATAGTAGCAAACAAATCATCCGGTGGTACATTGATATTGTTTTGCGCCGCATATAAATAAAGTATACCACCGAGTACAAGAAACAACAGATTTACCACCATAAGTACAGCAGTAAAAGTCATCATGTTTTTTTGAGAATCCTTCAGATTTTTTACGCTGATATTTTTTTGCATCATTTCCTGGTCAAGCCCCGTCATTGCAATAGCAATGAACATACCGCCGACAATATGCTTTAAAGCAAATGAACCTGAGTTAACATCCCAGTTAAATATTTGTGTGTACCCTTTATCCGACATCATGGTCCAGGCACCACCTAGATCAGTTCCTAATGCTTTTGTGATAACAATAATACAAACAACCAGTCCTACCAGCATGCCTGTTGTTTGTAATGTATCCGTATAAATAATAGTTTTTACACCCCCTTCAAAAGTGTATAAGAGAATCAATAGAAGAATAACCAACGTTGTGGCATAAAATGGAATACCCAGCTTATTAAAAATGAATATTTGTAGCACACTTATTACAAGGTATAAACGGGCAGTAGCCCCAACTGTTCTTGAAAGAATAAAAAAGAATGCACCAGCTTTATGAGCATTAATACCAAATCTCTTTTCAAGATAAGTGTAAATACTCGTCAGGTTCATTTTATAATACAATGGCAGTAATACAAATGCAATAACCAGGTAGCCTAATAAATAGCCCAAAACAATCTGGTAATAAAAGAAATTGCCGCTCCCTACTCCACCCGGCACACTTACAAACGTAACACCAGAAAGAGAAGTGCCAATCATTCCAAACGCTACCAGCATCCAGTTACTATTCTTATTACCAATAAAGAATGAATCGTTATTTGAATTTCGGGAAGTGTACCAGGCAACGCCCAACAATAATGCAAAATATCCAACTACAAATAGGAGCAATAACTGTGCAGACATATTTTCTTTTTTCTATGATTAAAACAACAACTTATTATTATTGTAATAATAAGTTCTGCTAATAATTTTTGAAGATAAAGAAATTTACATTCTCTTTATTGTAATTTACACGAACTATGTCAATAACTTCTCTTGCTGTTTTTTGTGGATCAAAGCCGGGTAATAACCCATTATTTGCAGGGCATGCCGCAGAATTGGGTGAGCTGCTGGCAAAGCATAAAATAAAACTAATTTATGGTGGTGGCAGTGCCGGCCTGATGGGAATTATAGCTGATTCTGCAATGGGGAATGGCGGAGAAGTAAAAGGTGTTATTCCTAAACTATTGCTGGAATGGGAAGTGCAACATCGTGGAATAACTGAACTTGTTATTAGCAACGATATGCATGAACGAAAAAGAATCATCTTTAGCTTGTGTGATGCAGCCCTGATATTGCCCGGTGGCTTTGGCACTCTGGATGAGTTATTTGAAATCGTAACCTGGAATCAGCTTACCATTCATGATAAGGAAATTTATATTCTCAACTCAGGTGGGTTTTATAATCATCTGATTGACCATATCGAGCTAATGAAAAAGGAAGGATTTCTCTACGAGGAAGCACAAAAAAGGATTACCATTATTGATAATCCTGCTGAGCTAATAAAATATATAAGTTGATTATCTCCTTCTGTTCCGTCCTTCAAACAAGCCAATATTGAAACCAGCTCTGATCAATGGAGCAGCCCTTACACTAGTTCTATTAGTATTAGGATCAACAGCTACATTTACATACGGAGAGTTTTCGTTTTTTATCACATCAAATAAAATTGCCACATAATAAAACGTATTTGAACCGGGTTGTCTGCCCTGGCAGTAACCACCACCTACTAAAAAAGAATTGACATCAATCGTTTCTTTATAGGGAAGATAGCTTGCACTTGCAGGTGCAGGAGTGTATTTGAGTTTAATAAAATTATGTTCAAACTGACCTTGAAGAAACAGGAAATTAACTGGATAAAGTCTTGTAAAGACTCCACCCCCATATACGGTTTGTTTTACCTTATCATCAAACTCAAGATAATCTCTCTGACTGGTAGAAATAAAATTAACCACTACTCCCGCATCTACAAAATTGGCCAGTTTATATCCAAAAATTGGATTAGCACCAATTATTGTTGAGCCATTAAAGAAAGATAATGTTACGCTTCCACCTGTAAAAAGGTTTTCCTTTTTAAACCCCTTTTCTTCTTCCTCTTCTTTTTCTTGTGCAAATAAGGCTGCCGATAAAACTACTAATACTACACTAAAAAATATCTTTTTCATAAGTCAAAAATTTTTCCTGCATTTAAAATATTATTCGGATCAAAGGCTTTTTTTATTTCCCGCATCAACCTGAAATTAGCTTCTCTGAAAATTATATCCATATAAGGTTTTTGAATCAACCCTACACCATGTTCACCACTTATAGTTCCACCGAGCCCTTTTACCAAGACAAATAGTTCCCGCAAAGCCTTTGTCATTTCTTCATTGCCATGGCTGTTAGGGATTCCTTCTTTTCTGATTCGTATGTGCAAATTGCCATCTCCTGCATGACCATAACAAACCACTTCAAAATCGAATTTCTTACCTAACTCTTTTACTCCTTTAATCAGTGCGGGCAGTTCCGCTCTTGGCACTACTGTATCTTCTTCAATAGTATAACCAATCAGCTTCACTGCTTCTGCCACTCTTCTTCTAAGCTTCCACAACTCTGCTTTCTGCTGAGCATTATCTGCAAAATAAATTTCTCCTATATCATATTGTGTTAAGAGTTCCCCAATTGCTTCCATCTCTCCCATCATCACATCCATATTATTACCATCCACTTCTATTATTAGGTGTGCAGCTGTATCGTCGGTAATTGGTATTGCTGTACTGTCAACAAATTTGCTGACAATCTTCAACGATTCAATTTCCATCAACTCCATTGCACTAGGTACAAAACCTGCTCTGAAAATAGCAGAAACTGCTTCACCAGCCTGTTCAAGATTTCTAAAAGGCACCAGCATTAATAAATCAAACTCCGGAAGTGGAATCAGTTTTAAAACTATTTTACTAACTATACCTAACGTCCCTTCGCTACCAACAATTAACTGTGTTAGATTATAACCAGTGGAGTTTTTTAAAACATTAGAGCCTGTCCAGATAATTTCGCCGCTTGGCAATACCACTTCAAGATTAATTACATAATCTCTAACCACACCATACTTTACTGCTTTTGGACCGCCACTATTTTCTGCTATGTTACCGCCAATAAAACAGGATCCACGGCTACTTGGATCAGGCGGATAAAAAAGTTTCTTTTCTTTCACTGCGTTCTGTAACACTTCCGTTATTACACCTGGCTCAGTTGTTATCTGTAGATTTCTTTCATCAATTTCCAGAATAGAATTCATTCTTTCCGTAGATAATAATACACCGCCTAAATGAGGCAATGCACCACCACTTAAACCAGTACCAGCTCCTCGTGGCGTTACAGGAATTCTATCTTCATTACAAATTTTAAGTATGGCACTTATTTCTTCAGCCGTTCTTGGTTTGATTACAACCTCTGGCAGATAATGCAGATTTTCTGTTTCGTCATGTGCATAATTATTCAAGGTTTCTTCATCAGCAAAAACAAAACCATCTCCAACGATAGACTTAAATGTTTCAATATGTTTTGCAGAAAGGATATACTGAGCAGCAACTTCCATTTTTGAATATTTACTTTTAATATGCTGTAAAAATCGGAATAAATCTGCAAAGAAATGTAAGAGACTAATAGTTCTTAAAAGATGGACACATAGACTCACGGCGATTACCTCTGTAACGGTCTACTACTCCTTGTTTAATAAGCGAAAACTCAAAGGCTCCCCGAGTATTATTGAAGTTTTTCAGAGAAGATGTTGTAGCATCGTAAGTGAATGTAAAAGTGATATCTTTTATACCAAGGCCAACCATAGGAATGATGGCGTCTTTATACCTGTAATAAGCTCCAGCAATTAATATCTTTTCACCATCACCAGAAAGATTATAATGTGCATTTAGTCCACCAACAATCTCATACGAATTTGCTTGCAAGGATGCATAAATATTGGGGTTTACGATAACTCTGTCGTTCACCATAAAGCTTCCATTCAAAAAGCCGGTATAACGAACTGGTATACGGTTATCAACTCCTGCAGATTCATTAAAGAAAGATTCTCTTGGCCTGTTTACATGCATTGCAGAAAAACCTGCATTCAGGTATGTTTTATTATCTGGGAAATAGGCATAATTCATACCTACCTGCATATCCAGGTAATTAGTATTGTTGAAATCCAAATTTGGCGCTGCACCGGTTTGATGTACATCAAAAAACTTTCCATTCCATTGAGACGGAAATGTAAGATTAGCTGTATTGATATTTTTATTAGCCCAACCAACATTAAAACCAAGACTTAAAAGGCTTCCTGCATTCAATGTTTGATGATATGCTGCTGAGCCATAAATTTTTGTAGATGTAAGAGAACCTGTTCCTGCCACATCTCTGAGTATAACACCTCCTAATCCCAACCATCCAGTGTTGTCACTATTTTGCATGGTTTGAAAATCGCCAAATGCACTCATCGTTTTATATGGAAATTCAGTAATGGAAGCCCACTGATTACGATAGTTAACACCCAGACGATAATCTCCATCAGGTATAAATCCTGTATTGGCAGGATTGGTAAGCAACGGTGAATTCATGAACTGAGAAAAATGTAAGTCCTGAGCTGAAGCTGAAATGCATAAGCTATGTGCTACAAACAATATAATAAGTTTCCATATGTTTCTTTCTTGCTTCATATTCTAATTACCTCATTATCTTATTAACGTAATATCACCTTTTTTAGTTGTCTTGGTGCCGTCAGAAAATTCAACACTTAACGTATAAACATATACATCCATTGGCTGTACAACACCTTTTAACTTTCCATTCCAGCCTTGCGAAATGCTATTGGTTTCAAATACTTTTTGGCCCCAACGATTCCAGATAATGAATTGCATTTTTGCAATACCAAAACCTCTTACAAATACGACACTATTTTGATCGCCACTTTGTGGGGTGAATGCATTGGGCACATCCACAATTGGAACAATGATAGCTGATACATCTCTACAAATAGTACTGTCGCAGCCAATAGCATTATAAGCTGTTAAACAAGCAGTAAATGTTCCTGTTGTATTATATTGATGCTGTACTGGCGCCCTTGAATTTGTCAATAAACTATCTCCATCACCAAAATCCCATTTATACCTAACAGCATCAGGAGAAGATAAATTAGTAAATGTTGTTGGCGTATTTTCAATTGCAGGAACAGGTGCAAAACTAAAATCTGGTGTTGGTGAATCAAATACTGTAATTGTAAAAGCTGCTGTTGTATCAGACAGATTACATGTATTTGGATTGTATGCAATCAGAACTACATTGTATGTTCCGGCCATTGTATATGTATGTACCGGTTCAAATGCAGTTGAAGTGGTTCCATCACCAAAATCCCAAAGCCATGTTTGACCAGCTTGGGATGTATTATCAAATACAGCATTATACTGTAAACATCCTGTGGCTGGTGTGGTAAAGCTTGCAATTACATTTGCATCAACACTTAGCGGAGTTGTTATCGAATCAGGAGCATTACAATAAGCAGTGTCTTGCAAAATAAGTTTTACATTATATGTTCCTGGATTAGCATAGCTATGAAGCACAGAACCACCACCTGCTACAACTCTTGGAGTGCCATCACCAAAATCCCAAATAAACGACTGTGGACCAAAAGGCCTTGAAGGAGGTGCTACTGATAAGTTATCGAATCTGTATTGAAATGCATCGCACGGCGGTAATTTAACCGGATTAAAACCTAAGGTTGCCCTTAAATCGCCAACCCTGATATTGATATAAGAAGTATCACGGACATTACAAGTGTTAGGGTCTATTGCTATTAAACGTACGCTGTAAGTTCCTACTGCATTAAAAGTATGTGAAGTATTAGGCGTTGCAGTTGTAATGTTAGGTGATCCATCGCCAAAATTCCATTCATAGCTTTGTGCATTACCAATTGTATCTACAAAATCTACTGTAAGTGGAACACAACCTGAAGTATCTCTTGGCACTCCAGCTATTGATGATCGAATGTTACCCGCAACACCAGCAAGATTCATTGCAATTTTTACCATTGTTAAGTTGCATCCCCCAGCTGTGTTATTATTTGTTGACCATGCGCCAGGAGTAGTAGGATACACTGGTGCTGTTGGTGCTCCTAATTTACAATTACCACAAATTGCCTGGTAAATAACGCCATTCTCATCAAACCTGCTAGTACCACCATCCACATGGTCAGTACCTCCTTGATTTGCTGTATTATTCTCTCCAAAAAAACTTCCAAATAATTGTGCAGCTGCATCTTTTTGTAATACAAAAAAGTAGAGATCTCTTCCGTCGGTTGTTGGCTTAAATGCATCTGGTGTAACAGGTAATCCCAAAGTTCCCGCACTAAAATATTCATTCGTAGTTCCAAAAAAACCACCCCAACCAGAAACGTAGACGTTTTCACACCTATCTACTAAAAATGCGATGGGTGAAATATTGGGAGTAGATGAACCAGAACCAAATGCAGTAGAATATACGTAGGCCGATAAATCGGGTTGCAATTTTGCAATAAACTGCTTGCCTCCTGGATTATTGAAGGTAGCATTTTGTATAGGCCAACTTCCAGTAGTTTGTCCCATTACATATGGAAAGCCTGTCCTGTCAAACTGAATTCCAAATACTTGATCACTTCCGCTAGTACCAACGTAGGTTGTCCTAATTATTGAAGCTCCGTTATTACTAATAACAGACACAAAACCATCAATACCACCAAAATTTGAAGTGCCTATTGTGCCAGCTGTATTACCCGGAAGGTTTGAACTTTCCGTTCCGCCTGCTACAAAAATATTACCTCCGGGTCCAATAGATAAAACATAGGCAGCATCATTACCAGAACCACCTAAATAACTTGCAAAAGTAACAGCGCCGACATCCGGTGTTAACTTAAGTAACACACCATCTTGTAAACCACCTGAAGCAGTTTGAAAAGCAGATGCGGTGGATGGAAAATTTGTTGACTGAGTAGTAGATGCTACATATATGTTTCCTGCACCATCTAAAATAACTTCACTTCTGCCATCATCTCCATAGTTACGTTGCAATGAACTTAACCCTCTCACGGCATTTATATTTACACCATCATTACCAGAACCGCCAATTTTTTTGGAACCTATTATATTATTTCCTGCAGCATTTAGTTTAGTAACTACAATATCGTAGCCCCCACCTCCACCCTGCCCACTCGGGTTTACTACTGGATAATTACTTGAATTAGTCCGGCCAGCAATAACCAAATTACCCTGAGGATCTACAATAAGGCTATGCGGCTGTTCATCACCATTTCCGCCAATATAAGTTGCATAAATACGATTACTTCCATCTGGAGAAAGCTTAATAATTCCTATATCAATACCAACTGTACTTCCTCCCTGAAAAACAGTTTGATATGCACCTGAAGATGTTGGGAAACCGGAGCCAAAAACAATTCCACCGCCATACATACTACCGTCGGGCCCATAAGTGGCAGTAAAACCCCAATTGTCTGCAGTGCTTCCTGAAAAAGAACAAAAAACAATAACGGGATCAATTATTAATGTGGTAGTAGGGTCATAATTCTTAACATCAAACCGCAGCACATTATCTTTTACCACATACTTGCACTGTACCTCCCTTTTTCCATTCACATCTGTTTGATAAGTATAGGGAGAAGATTCCCGCATGTCACCAATAGAGGTTTTAATTACAAGCTCTTTATTGGCTATTTGCAATTTTTCTATGCCTTCATATTTCAATGCTATTTTTGAAATGTCTGCTCCAGGTTTTACCACAATATCATATTTCAGATAACCATTATTGGTATAATATCTTACATCTACATTTGGGTATACTTCTTCCAATGTAACGGCCTGGTATATTTTACAATCACTTGCCCATTTCGAAGCATCATTACCTGTAAAATAATTATTGTAAGTAGAAATGGGTTTTTCAGCTTTTGTTTTCATGGCAGGCGATGCTCCTATAAAATTTACATCCCAACTATGTGATCGAACTGTTATTTTATCATTTGCTGTGACCATTGAGCCATCTGGATTTAAGCCATGCCTGAAACGGGCAAGGTTTGCATAATCTCCTGCGTTGTGTTGCAAAACTGTAAATCCGCCATCATTTCTTAGAAAAAAAGCACCGTTGCTAACAGTACCCATATATTGTACACGACTGTCCCACTGACCTTTATTTTCGATAAATTCAATATTTCCCTGTGCCGATAAATCAGCAAAGCCAAAAACCGCCGCAATAAAAAAGGTAATTATTCTCAAGAGGGTAAACTTTGTATTAAAATAACAAAAAATAACCAGAAATGGATTGAAAAATTGTGTTAAGAAATGTCGTTTCATGTGTTAATCTTACTTTTTGAATATTGTCACATGTTATTCGCCATAAAATTTGCTTCGCTGATAGAAAATAGCTCGAAAATTTATGGCTCATTTCATAGTAATATTTTCCAATCTCGATGATATTATAGAATTCTGCCTAAGAAATCTTACTCCACAGTACGGATCCTTTCTTTTGTTTAAGGAAGTTATTTAACAGCAAATTTTCTGCCGAACTTAAATCTGGATCTTTATCCAACAAATTCGCAGCAATATTTCTTGCTACATCTAATACTTGCCGGTCTTGGACTATGCTGGCCAATTTAAAGTTTAACACACCACTTTGCTTTGTTCCTTCAATTTCCCCCGGTCCTCGTAATTCAAGATCCTTTTCTGCAATTTCAAATCCATTATTGGTGGATGTCATAATACTAATTCGTTCCCTTGCATCGTTACCTAATTTGGACCCAGATAATAATATACAATAGCTTTTATCTGCCCCCCGTCCTACTCTTCCTCTTAGCTGGTGTAGCTGAGATAAACCAAATTTTTCTGTGCTTTCAATTACCATCACTGTTGCGTTGGGTACATTTACACCTACTTCTATCACCGTTGTTGATACCATAATCTGTGTATCCTTATCAACAAATCTTTTCATGTTTTGTTCTTTCTGCGCTGCAGGTTGTTTGCCATGCACCATACTTATCCAGTATTTTGGCTCAGGAAAGTATGCTTTCACATTTTCATAACCCTGCATCAGGTTTTCATAGTCCAGCTTGGCACTTTCTTCGATTAATGGAAAAATTATATATATCTGTCTCCCTTTATCAATTTCTGTCCTTATAAAACTCATCACCTTACTTCGCTGCGATTCATAACGGTGAACAGTAGTAATTGGTTGCCGGCCTGGTGGTAATTCATCAATTACACTATAATCCAAATCTCCGTAAGCCGTCATTGCCAATGTTCGTGGAATTGGAGTTGCTGTCATAACAAGGATATGTGGTGGCACAGTCGCCTTTTGCCAAAGTTTTGCTCTTTGCGCCACACCAAACCTATGTTGTTCATCAATTATTACAATTCCTAGATTTTTGAACTTAACTACTTCTTCAATTACGGCATGAGTGCCAATTAAGATTTGTAACTGACCATCTATAAGTTGTTGCAATATTTTTCTGCGGGCAGCGGCTTTTGTTGAACCTGTTAGAATTTGCACCGGCACATCCATTTTCCCCAATAATTCACTAATGGTTTTAAAATGCTGCTGTGCTAAAATTTCTGTTGGAGCCATCAAGCAGGATTGACAACCATTATCAGCCGCTAGTAACATGCAAAGTACTGCAACGATTGTCTTTCCGCTTCCAACATCACCTTGTAGCAAACGGTTCATCTGCTTCCCTTTGGCCGTATCATTTCTTATTTCTTTAACTACTCTCTTTTGTGCACCAGTTAATTGAAATGGCAAATGCTTCTCATAAAAGGTATTAAACAAATCGCCTACTTTTTCAAATACTACTCCCTTCGAAAAGCGATGCCGCTGACTTCGCAGCAAATTCATCCGTAGTTGTGCAAGAAATAATTCTTCGAACTTAATACGGTTAACTGCTTCAGTAAACTCGTCCGCATTTTGCGGAAAATGTATTTGCCTATAAGCCTTGAAGCGGTTTATCAGTTTCAATTTATTCAGAATACTTTCAGGTAAATTTTCCGGTACATCTTTTTCATGCACCATTCCCATTAGCAGTTGTGTCAACTTACCAATTTGTCTTCCGCCTAATCCTCTTGCCTTTAATTTTTCAGTAGTAGAATAAACTGGCTCAAGAAAGTTTTTTCCTGGTTGCTGATTTATTGAAAGTAATTCTGTTTCGGGATGAACAATCTGCGGTTGGCCATTATAAAAACTAACTCGCCCATACACAAGGTAAGATTGACCGACCTCTATTGACTTTTCTACCCAACTCAAACTTTGAAACCAAGTCAATTCCATACGACCGGTTTTGTCTTTTACTTCTGCCACTAATCTTTTTCCTTGCCGCTGCCCCATCGCCTCTAAACTAACTACAACAACAGCCACCTGCACAAAATCCATTTGGGGACTTATGTCTTTTATAAAATTAATTTTTGTACGATCAACATGACGAAAAGGAAAATGCTCCAGTAAATCACCAAATGTAAAAATGTTCAATTCCTTTTTTAAGAGATCAGCCTTTTGCGGGCCAACTCCTTTCAGGTATTCAATGGGGCTTGATAATATATGTGATGATGATGAGATAATAGATTCTTTGGGGCAAATTTACGTATGTGAAATTTACGGTACAGCTTTAGCAAATATCCTACCTTATATCCGAAATACTGCAAGCTTATAGGGTAAATACTATCTTGTCAATAAAATTTTAAAAAGCACTTGTCGTTTCTGTTAATGATTTCTAAATTGTAATCCTAATCCAAGCCCTGTCTAAAAACCAGGATAATGAAAAACCACCTTCTTCAGTTACCACAACTTGATTTGCTTTTCCGTGAATACAAGTTTGCCCTGCTCTGTTTTGTTACAGCCTTTGTTGTAACACTCATTACTATTCCTCCTATCATCAGCCTGATAAAAAAATACAGTTTGTATGATGTGCCAAATGCCCGCAAGGAACATGCATCACCTATTCCAACCATGGGAGGAATTGCAATAGTAGCCGGTATGCTAATGGCTTTACTGCTATGGTTTCCTTTTAGTAACAGTATTCAACAAATATGCTTTTTCTTTTCCATAACAATTTTATTTGGTTTGGGAATGATGGATGACCTCAAAGACCTCTCCGCTAAATATAAATTCGTAATACAGTTTGGCCTTGCTACTTTAATTGCATTATCCGGCATCCGTATTACTTCTTTTGAAGGTTTATTCGGAATAAATGAATTGCCATTAATGGCACAATATACAATTACAATTGTTGCGGTGGTAGGCATTACTAACGCATTTAATTTAATAGACGGAATAGATGGCCTTGCCGGAGGAATTGGCTTTATGAGTCTTGTAACTTTAGGAATTTTTCTTACAATGTCGGGAGATGTGAACACAGCCCTTATTGCATTTGCCTTGGCAGGTGGGATGATGGCCTTTATGTATTTTAATTTAAACCCAGCAAGAATTTTTATGGGTGATACCGGTTCACTTGTACTTGGATTTGTAATAGCAGTCTTATGTATCCGGTTGATAGAAGTAAATCAATTTGTTTCCAATCCGGTGTTACCACATGCACCTGTTTTTGTTTTAGGCATCGTTCTCATTCCCGTATTTGATACGGTACGGGTATTTGCAACAAGAATATGGATGGGTAAATCACCATTCTCGCCAGACAAAACACATATACATCATTTACTTACCAACCAAGGATTCAGTCATGGTTTTACTGCAAAACTGATTTGTTTCTTTCATGGTTTTATACTGATGGAAGTCTACTGGTTACGTTTTTTCAGGCAGGAAATTGCGTTGGTAATTTTAATTGCTTTTATGTTTGCTGTAATTCTTATTCTGAAAAATGCAGGAATGATTTTCAAAAGTATCAGCAACATACATACTTCGCCAATTAATGAAAGCTGATCAAGTTAAAGTTGATTCTACAAAAAATTTGATAAAGTTTAATTATTCAGCATTCCCCCATTCTACTATTTTTTCAGCGGCTTCAATTACATTGCCACAATATTGTAATAGAAAATCAGCAGGGAATTTTTCATGTAAAGGAATACTATAGCTTGCCGAAAGGGCTTTTGCACCATCAAAATCAACATATGATAAACGAGCAGATAATTCTTCAGCAGGTCTGTTAAAATCTACACCTGGAAGAATCGCTACGCCGCATTCATCTAAAAGTCGGTCACAAAGTATGCTACCATCCGTTATACCTCGTTTTACTAATTTTTCACTAAGTGGTGTAAAATCAAGGAAAAGATAAAAGCCACCTGTAGGATCATTTACGCTGATGTTTCCATTCTTAAGAATAGCAGCAGTTTCTTTTCCAAGCAAAGCCAAGATTTTTCTTACATGACTTAAATAATTTTCAATTTCTGATCCGCATAAAAAAGCCTGTATTGCCGCATACTGAATAGGTGCACTCACAGATGTGTACGTTTCGCTGGCAACGGCTGCCATTGCATCCATTAGCCAATGTAATTTTACGGGGAAGGAAAATGTACCTAACCTCCAACCGCCTGCCCCGCACCATTTAGATAAACCAGAACTGATAATTGTTCCTTCAGGATAATATTTTGCGATCGATACATGCTTTCCTTCATGATGTAATTGCCCATAAATTTCATCCGATAGAATATAGATATTATTTTTTCTGCAGGTTTCAGCCAATTGCTTCACACTTTCAGCACCGTAAGTTATTCCATCCGGATTGCCGGGATAATTAAGAATCAGCAAATAAGGATTACCATCCGGTCTTTTATTTCTTTGACAAAAATCTTCTAATTGTTCAGGCAATAAACGCCATTGATCTTTAGCCAACGTTTGAATAATATGAATGGTGTTACCGATAATTTTCGCCTGAGGTAAATAAGAAACCCAACTAGGACTTGGAATGATTACTTCACCTTCAAAAACCATTTGCAACAGAAACAGTAATTCCTTTGAACCTGGTCCAATAATTACATTTTCTGGTAAAATATAAACACCATCTTTTTTCCGATGAAATTCTGCTACCGTTTTTCTTAGCTCTGGCAATCCTTGTACATGCAAATAATCTTTCTGTGGTGCATAAAGTCGTAAAGCATTTACAACAGGTTCAGGAACTGGGAAAGGAGATTGCCCTAAACCTAATTTATAAATATGCTTACCCTTTGCAGCCAGTTCTTTGCAATGCTGATTAATACGTAATGTCGGAGATTCTTTTAATCCAATAACATTTGGATTTAGATACAAATGTTTTTTTTCTACTCCGTTCTCATTGCTACTCGAAGTTATCGACTGTATTTTTGTTGAGCTCTTCATTAAATATTTCGTTTAATTCATTTTCGAAAAAGAATTGTTTTTCTCCAAAAGCTGGTTTCAAATCATCAAGCCAAATAGCTTCGTCATTATATTCTGCAAAGAATGGTTTTGCCACCCAGTCAGGGTTTCTTCCTTGCAAAAATCTAAAAGTCATTATCTTTTTTCCATTTACTTCACTTACACCAAGCATTTGCACTTTGCCGGGAGTAGCACTCATACTTGGACCCCGTACGGTACGGCAAACACCACTTACCTGTTGATAAGCTTTTTGAAAAATAGTCCATGCCTCCACTAACGGAACTTTAAAATAATGCTGTGCACCCGTATCTCTTGCCACAAACATATAATAAGGAATACAATTTAAATTTACTTGCTGTCGCCACATTGTTGCCCAAATATCAGCATCTGCATTAATATTTTTCATCAATGGAGATTGTGTTCGGATTTGTGCACCTGTTGCCCTAACTTTTGCTATTGCTTGCTTTACTGCATCTGTTGACAATTCAGCCGGATGATTAAAGTGTGCCATTATAGCCAGATTCTTTCCACTCTTTACAATTTTTTCAAAAGTTCGTAAAGTATCTTCTGCATCATCTTCAGTAAGAAATTTATACGGCCAATAACCCAATGCTTTTGTACCAATGCGAATAGTTTGCAGGTTAGGAATATCCGCTTCTATTAATGCATCAATATAAGTAGCGAAAATTTTATTTTTCATGATCATCGGATCGCCACCGGTAAAAAGCAAATCGGTTACTTCTGTATGTTTCTGTAGATATTTTACCAGTAACTCAGTTTCCTTCATTGCAAACTTCCATTCATCCATACCAACGAACTGAGGCCAGCGAAAACAAAAGCTGCAATAAGCATGACAGGTTTGTCCCTGACTAGGAAAAAACAACACAGTCTCCCTATACTTGTGTTGCATTCCGGTCAACTTGTGACCATCAATCATTGGAACATTATGTTCTAATTGTCCGGCAGGATGTGGATTCAAATCCATACGGATTTCGTTCGCTACTTTTTTTATTTCATCTCTTGATACACCACTATCAAGTGCTGCTTCCATTTTTTTATAATGCTCAGGCTTCAGCATTTCTCTTCTTGGAAATGTCAACGTAAAAATCGGATCATCTGGAACATTGTCCCATTTTATCAACTCATCTACAACGTAGTTGTTAGACTTAAATGGCAATACATGCCCTACCACATCAATGTCTTTTATTTGTTCTTCTGTCAATCGGCTTAATTGAGGTATCTGTCTGTAATTATGCAAAGCATATGATTTATAAACAGATTTTTTTTCAGTTGGCGTAGCAATCATAAATACAATTTTTTAACGATGAAAAATAATACAGTTATAGTGACTGTATCATCTGAAAATATTTTCAGATATAACGAATATGCGATTCGTAAGATAGTTGCTAAGATAACTTTTAATAAGTAATTAAAAAACCGGTTGAAGGTATTGAACTGATTATCAGATGTATAAAAATATTATACTAATAATTTGAACGTTTCAAGAAAATTAATCATTAGTAAATCGATTAACAATCTTTTGAATATGCTGAATGCTATTGTTAGTTGCATCACCCACCTCCTGCAATTTGCAAAATGCAGATCCTGCGGCTAAGCTTATAATATTTTTTAGCGTATGTTGTTGTATAATGCCATAAATTAATCCTGCCATAAAACAATCTCCACTTCCAACTCTTTCAACAATACTTTCTGTTTTAAAAAGTGGCGAAACAGATTGTTCACCAACTGTATTCAATGCAGCGTAATATTCAATTTTATCATTATTTCCATCAAAGCGAAATGTATTAGCTACCCATTTGCAATTGGGAAATTTTTCGAAAATATTTTTAGCTGTATTCGTTGCTTGCAAAAGATAATCTAGCTGTTGACCTTTTTTATGAATGTTATCATCCACAGGAATTTCTAGTAAAGAATTTGCTGACCATACGTTACCCATTATTACTGTGCAATATTTTGCCAGTGCTGTCATTACTTCAGCAGCTTTTTTTCCATACTGCCACAATAATTTTCTATGATTAAGGTCTACAGAAATAGTTATACCTTTTTTATGTGCTGCCGCTAATCCTTCAGCGCAAAGTGCAGCTGCTGTTTCACTAACTGCGGGAGCAATAGCACTAAAATGAAACCAGGATACATCATCTAGCACTTCATCCCAATTTACAATGCCTGTTTTTTGAGTGGCGAAAGAAGAGTTTTTTCTGTCAAAAACATTTTCAGCACTTTTCATGTCAGCACCTTGTTGCAAATAGTATAAGCCAATCCTTTCTCCAGAAAGTTGAATTGCTGAAGTGTCAATTTTTTTTTCTTCGAGGTAAGCAATAATATCTTTTGAAATAATATTATCAGGTAATGCTGTAAAATATTTTACCGGTAAGCCCCAAACAGATAATGCCGTGGCTACATTTAATTCTGCGCCACCAATAAAGACAGGCATCTGGTTATCCTTTAACCATACCCCGCCATGTGCAGGTGGTAGTCTTAAAAGTAACTCACCAAAACATAATACTTTTTTCATGCTTTAATCAAAAGCAATAATAAGAAATTGCCTTGTTATTTTATTGTTGCAACCGGAACAGGATCCATATCAGTAAACTCTTTATTCTCTCCCGCCATTCCCCAGATAAAGCCATAGTTAGCTGTGCCCACTCCAAAGTGCATACTCCAGGGAGCAGAAAGTACGGCTTCATTATTTGCCATTACTAAATGTCTCGTTTCCTGCGGCTCTCCCATAAAATGCATTACTCTTTGCGCAGCATCCAAATCAAAATAGAAGTAAGCTTCCATTCTTCTTGTATGTGTATGTGGCGGAACAGAATTCCAGACACTTCCTGCATCTAACGTAGTTAACCCCATTACTAACTGACAACTTTGAATACCATCGTTATGAATGTATTTGTAAATTGTTCTTTTATTTGATGTTGAAATATCACCAAGATTAACAGGCGATGCTTCTGCCTTTGTCATCTTTTTGTTTGGATAAGCTTGATGTGCGGGAACTGATAAAAGATAAAAATGTGCAGGCTCTTTATCTGAGGTGCTGCTAAAACTCACTTCTTTTGTTCCCTTTCCAAGATAAACACATTCTAATTTTTCAATTTCATAAACAACTCCATCGGCGGTTAAAGTTCCTTTGCCCCCAACGTTGATGATACCCATTTCTCTTCTTTCTAAGAAAAAGTTTGCTTTCAATTCTTCTTCTTTTGGTAAACTAATTGCTGCAGAAGTTGGTACAACACCTCCTACAATCATTCTGTCGTAATGAGAATATGTTAATTGAATCGTTCCAGGATGCATCAATCCATCAATTAAAAAATTCTGACGTAGTTGCTCTGTCGTCATTTGCTTTGTCTCAACAGGACTATTTTGAAATCGTATTTGCATTGTTGTAAATATTTAAATTGTAGAATAATAAATTTATCGGCCCATCCATCCTCCATCGACGGTGAGAATAGTTCCATTGACATAGTCGGATGCAGATGAAGATAAGAAAACATAGGCACCTGTCATGTCTTCCGGCGTACCCCAACGGTTTGCAGGAATCCTTGCCAGTATAGCTTTACTCCTTTCAGGATCTTCTCTTAATTGAGTTGTATTATCCGTGGCAATATAACCCGGTGCAATTCCATTCACCGTAATACCATGCTGCGCCCATTCATTGGCAAAAGCTTTTAATAAAGATGCAATAGCACCTTTGCTTGCAGCGTAGCCGGGCACATTAATTCCACCCTGGAAACTTAATAATGAACAAGTGAAAACAATTTTTCCACTATTCTGCTCTACCATTCGTTTGCCGATTTCTCTGCTTATAATAAACTGTGCATTCAAATTAATATCAATAATTGCATCCCAATATTCATCGGGATGTTCTACTACAGGCTTCCGCATTATATGTCCAGCATTATTTATCAGAATGTCTATGCGTGAATGATCAGCCTTTACTTTATTTAAAAACGCATACAAAGAATCTCTGTTTGAAAAATCAGCAGCATAAGGATAAAATTTTCTACCAGCAGCCTCAACAGCTTCTCCGACTTCACTTCCAGTTGCTGGCATGCTATTACTTACTCCAATAATATCAGCTCCTGACTCTGCTAAAGCAATTGCGATAGCCATTCCTATTCCTTTGCTGCAACCGGTTACTAAAGCCAATTTATTATCAACTCTGAAATTCAACATAGTTTATAAAATTTTCAATAAATAATCCGCAAATAAATTCATCATCAAAAAAAGAAGACGTTTGAATTTACTGTTTTTCTTCAATACTGAATGCACTAAACCGGATGCTATCATCTCTCAGATCAGCAGGAGTATTTAAACTTCTGTATATCCCCCATTTAGGTCTTACGAAATCATTACTTGACCGAATGGTCATTATATTATTATTGCTGTAATTTAAAATTGTAGTTCCGTCACTCACTTTTTTTATCAGCATTGAATAGGCGCCATTTGCACCTACTTTAATAATTTCAGTTACCTCAACCCATACTCCTTCAAAAAGTGATAAATCAACAATTGATACTTTAGTTGTGTTATCATGTATCAACTCCAGTTTATTAGGATTTCCCTTTCTTGCTGTTAAAGTAAATATTGGATTTCCATCATCACCATTCACCGGTTTTATTTGATGAATATGTGTAAAGCTTGATGAAGGTTTAAAACCTGGAGCCATTCGGAATTTCCATTTGTATGTTATTGTTTCTCCTGTTGTTCCAATAAGATTGGCTGGTGACTTATCATATGTTTTAATTTCAATACGTTGCCTGTCAAATACAATGCACCTGTCATTATCTTCTGCCACATGGCTATAAAATTCAAAAACATTACTATTCAAATCAGCATCCCATACTTCTGCAATATGTCTTCCGAATGAAGAGTGAACACATTCAGGATGTTCTACTGCATCAAAACCCGGTGTAAGTTTACTATTAATTAATTCATATGTATTGCCCGGACCATCAGCATTTAAAACTACTGCAGTATATCCAGGTGGAAGTGGTGTTTCCGGCGGAGTGGATGTTTTTTTACTACACATCACATTCAACAGCAGCAACACAAGTATTGGAATTTTTATTTTATTCAATTTATTTATCTTTAAATGCCGGAGTGGATAATATAAAATCCATTATGGCCTTATTAACCTCACTGTTTTTTTCTTTCTCAAACTTTCCATGTAAACCTCCTTTAACAGTAATAAATTCTGTTTGTACAGCAGCTTGTTCCAGTTTTTTATGCAAATCAACAGATTGCTGATAAGGAACTGTAGGGTCAGCATCACCATGCACAATAAATACCGGTGGGCTATCTTTTGTTATATAGTTAATTGGTGAAACTGATTTTGCAAATTTTTGGTCAGTTGCATATTTTCCTAACCATGATTTTGCAGACTTACTTCTGATTACCGGTCCATATCCCCAATCCCAAACATCGGTGATGCCATACTTATCAATGATAACAGCAACTTTTACATTTTCAACACCAGAACAATTTGTATCAAAGCGATGATCGTTAGCCAGCAATCCACCCATTAATGCGAGATGACCACCAGCACTACCGCCCATGATAACAATTTTGTTTACATCAATATTTAACTCCTTCGCATGCTTAATTAAATAGATTAATGCGCATCTTGTATCTTCAATGGCAGCAGGTGCTGTTGCTTGTCCTGTAAGTCGGTATTCAATATTTGCTACTGCAAAATCTTTTTTGAAAAAAGTGTTATAACCTGTTTGCGATTCTTTCACTCCTTTATTCCATCCACCACCATGTATATTAATAATAACAGGTGAAGGGCCTTTTGATTTCGGCGGAAGATATAAATCCATACGGCCATCCCAGCCATCTACTTGTGTGTACACCACATCAATCTTTGCAGTAAATCCATCTGGGTATTCAACAGGCTTGTAAGTTGTGGTATCTGCATCTTGTGCAAGTACAGCTATATATGCAGAAAGTAAAAAGACTAATGATATTATTTTTTTCATACGCTGATGTTTGAAATAATAGGAAGTAGCAATTAGTTTCGAATCATAATAACCCTGAAGTTATTTTCAGGGTTATTTTATTTGCAGTTAGTTTGACTAAACTCAATACTAATTAATAACCAGGATTTTGAGCTATTACAAATTGGGTATTCAAATCAATTTCCCTTTGAGGAATTGGTAATAATAATTTATCTGTAGTTACATATCCTTTTAGCTGTAATAATGTAGGCACAGGCGCAACATAGGTGGCATAATGTGCAACATATTCATATTCAAAATGATCTTTTAGAATTTGTACCGGGTTTATGGTTGTTAATGTAGTACCATATCTTAACAGATCAAACCAGCGAAGATTTTCGAATGCAAATTCTGCTCTGCGTTGATCCGTCAACTCTTTTTCAAATTCAGCAACTGTGGCAAATGCACCTGAGATTGAACCCAAACCTGCTCTCGTTCTTATCTGACTGATGTAACCAACACTTGTACCAGTATTTCCTTGTGCTTCTGCCAGCATTAATAATACATCAGCATAACGAATCACCGGCCAATCAGATTCACCATCCAGATCAATGGTAACTGGTGATGTGAACTTTTTTACATAAAGTGATGTAACTGTCGGCGATGGCAAAAATCTCCCAACATTTACAGCTTTTCTCGCATCGGCCGCAGTATAAAATGAATCGATACTACTTGTAGGCGTATTCCAATTTCTTACCGTACCAGTAATAACAATACCGCTACTTGCCAAAGGCGCAAAATCATTTCCAAAACTTGAACCCAAACCTAATCCACCAGCTTTATAACGAACGGTAAAAAGAACCTCGTTATTAACTTCATTGCCAGTTGAAAATACATTGGCATAAGTAGATTGTAACCCATATCCACTATTTAACCGAACATCATCCAATTGAGAAATAGCAGAAGCCTTTTTGTTTTGCGTAAGATAAACTTTGCCCAACAATGCCTTAGCAGCCCATGAAGTAGCCCTTCCTTTATCAGCAGGAACTATCTGGCTAAAGGTTTTATTGCTCATATAGGTGGATGCAGCAGTTAAATCTGCCTCGATGAACTTGTAGGTATCCGCTAAAGATGATCTGTTAGTAGTTTTTGCATCCAGTGGAGAAATGGGAGTATATACAAGAAAAGCACCACCAAACAAACGAACCAGGTTAAAATAATGGTAAGCCCTGATAAAAAGTGCCTCACCTGCATATTGTTTTCTGTTTACATCAGTTATTGGAATATCAATGTTAGACAAGCTGATTGACCCTGAAGCTGGGTCATAGTTTACACCTAACTTTTGTAATAATATATTGCAATTGCGTATATTAAAATAAGTGTTAAGCCAAAACTGATAGATGGCATCCATCGAAGTTGCAGGAACAAACCAATCCAGATCACTCAACTCCCTGTTGAAACTATTGGTGCTTCCAGGAACACCCATATACGTATTGTCTGAACGCAATTCAGTAAGCTGCCATTCACGAAACATTGGTAATTGTAAGCCATTATAACAAGCAGTAAGACCTGTTTTTACTTCTGCATCGTTACTATAAAATGTACCAGTATTTAAATTAGATTCCGGGTAAAGATCAATTACCTTATTGCATGAAGTCAACCCAATGAATGCAAGAATGATTATATATTGTATTTTTTTCATAATAGATTAGTTTGAGAATTAAAAATTGAAGTCAATACCAAACAGTAAGGTTTTTTGTACCGGGAAAGCTCCTCTTTGATAGCCGTCAATTTGTGTAGATGCATAAAGCCCTCCGGTATTTCTTGCTTCGGGATTAAGACCTCTGAAACTTGCTGCTTTATGATAGAAAAGATTTTGACCAGAAAAATAAACCCTTAGCGAACTCAATCCTGCTTTTTTGGCAAATTTTTCGGGTAAGGTATAACCCACTAATAATTCTCTGAGTGCATAGAACGATGCATCCTCAACTACATAATCTGTCAACATCCAGTTTATACCTAAAGTTGAATACGGAGTTTTTCCATCACCAGGAAATGCCGGACTCACCCATCTGTCTGAATTGTAGTTTTTATTGTAACGTTTGGTTTCATTATAGTTAGCGTCACCGCCAATTACTTTACCACCTTGAGAACCTTGAAAAAAGAAACTAAGATCAAAATCTTTATAGGTAAAATTATTGGTGATACCCCAAATAAAATCTGGGTATGGATTTCCTAGTATTGTACGGTCATTGTCATTTAAAATTTTATTACCATCTATATCCACAATTTTTAATGCGCCGGGTACCAACCAGGCTGGATTGACGCTGTTTGAAATTCCAGATGCTGTAATATCAGCCTGTGAAAGCCATACCCCATCAGTCTTAAATCCATAATATTGGACTAAAGGCTGGCCGACAATGTTCCGATACACTTCTGATCGTTCTCCATTTTTAAATAAGAATGGTTCACCGCCAAATTCTAATACTTTATTTCTAGTACGGGATATGTTTGCGGTTGTGCTCCATCTGAAATCCTTTTTTCTGATATTATTAGAAGTTATTTCAAATTCAATTCCATCGTTTTGAATCTTTCCAATATTATTAATAAAGTTGGGCACCCCTGCAAATGCCTGGGTTGATTGATCTAATAATAATTGATCTGTTTTAGACCTGTACACATCCAACGAAAACGAAATGGCGTTCTTGAATAAGGCAACATCAATCCCTGCATTAAACTGATTGGTCAATTCCCAAGTAATATCAGGGTTAGATAGAATTAATCTTGAAATAGATTGCCCACTTAATACCGTACCTGTCGAGGCGCCAAAAGCATAGTTGGTAGAAAAAAGTCGATCTACAAATAAATAATCCCCGATATTATTATTCCCCGTTGCACCATAGCTAGCCCTTAGTTTTAAACTACTTAACCAACTTAGATTGTCGAAGAATTTTTCTTTACTAGCTAACCACCCAATTGAAGCGGATGGAAAATATCCCCATTTGTTACCAGTACCAAAATAAGAACTTCCATCAGCTCTAAAAGAAACGTTCAACAGGTATTTATCTTTATAGCCATATATCATACGGGCAAGGCCTGACAGCAATCCTCTGCTTAGCGTTTCATTAAAAGTCTGTGTCGGATCAGTTTGAACTGTTGCCGTATTCAATGTAGTAATATTATCGCTGGCATAATTAGTAGCCGTAGTTTGTTCAGTTCTAATTTTTGTTTTTTGAGCCGTAAACCCAGTAAGGAAATCAAATGAATGATCTTTTATACGTTTATTATACGATATCGTATTTTCTGATAACAGGTCAACAAAAAACTGACTTCTATAAACTCCGGTACTTGGATATGTTACACTTCTAGAGTTTGTTTTGCCAAAATCCAACCCATTGGAATAGCGTACAAATGCGCTGGCTAATGATTTAAAATTTAACCCTGGAAGTATTTCAATCGATATGTCGCCGGATGTTAAAGCCCGGTAATCGTTATTTGTAATACTTACATTTTCCATTATTGCTTTGGGCGATTGGTTTGCAGTAGCAAAAGGACTGGTTGCTGATGTAGTAGTCCAGAGACTACCATCCGGCATTAAACCAGAATACACTCTGTTATTAAACATGTTTGCATGAACAAAATCCCCAACCTGTATATTTGTATATTGACCATTTGGATGTTGACGTATAAAGTCAACAATTGATGCATCAACAGTAACAGGTAAAAAAGATTGTAATCTATAAAAGTCAGTAAAGGTTGCCCCTGGGCTTTCTTTCTTAATATAAGAAGGATTAAAATTGAAAGAAAGTTTTACTTTTTTACTTAACTGCGCATCTACTTTTGCCTTTACCGTAAACCTTTCGTATTCGCTATGGTACATCATACCCTGATCATTCTGATAGCCACCAGAAATGTAGTACTTAACCCCGCTGTTGCCGCCAGATACATTCATCTGAATATTTTTTACATTGGCATTTCGTATGGCTTCTCTTTGCCAATCGGTTCCCACTCCACCTCTAATTTGGCTTTCAACAATATAAGCTGCTCTTTCATTGCTATTTAGAATAGCAGGTTGTGTAGTAATACTTGGATCTTTTAATCTTAAACTTGCTTCATAAAAAAGCAGATTGGTATATTCTGTCGTTGTCATCATGGGATATAATTCATACGCTTCTTTAACCCCAGTTGAAAACTTCACACTATACTTTGTTTTGTTTGCTTTGCCGCTTTTAGTAGTAACTATAATAACCCCGTTGGCACCTCTGGAACCGTAAATGGCAGCAGAAGCTGCGTCTTTAAGCACTTCTACAGATGCAACATCCGCCATATTTACAAACGATAATCCTTCATATAAAGGATGGCCATCTACCACTACCAGTGGCTCAGCTCCAGCAGATACTGAGGAAATTCCCCGAACCTGTACTTTAGGATCGGCACCTGCCTCAGATGAAATATTTTGAACTCTTACACCTGCAATTTTTCCTTGCAAAGCCTGATCAAGTCTGGAGTTGGGCGTTTCTTCTAGCCTATCGTTGGTGTATTTGGCAACAGCTCCTGTTACACTTGATTTTTTCTGCGTACCATATCCGATTACAACAACTTCTTCGCCAGTGGCTATAGCCGGTGCAAGTATTACATCAATTATATTCTTTTCGCCGATTACAACTGTTTGAGTTGTATAACCAACAAAAGAAAAAATTAGAGTAGTTGTTTTTGAATCTACCGTAATACTATAAGTACCGTCTTGTTTGGAGGCGGTACCGCCTTTCTGATTATTAGCCAGAATGTTTACTCCAAGCAACGGATCATTACCAGCCTGACCGGTTACCTTTCCTGAAATTGTTTTCTTTTGTGCAAGCAAAGTACCACTTGCAAAAAGTAGTATCACCAGCAGGCCTTGAAGTTTTTTCATAATCGCAGTTTTTATTTTTAAAATTTTTAATCCTAGTACAATAAATTTATTCGTAACCGTGGAGCTTTGTCATCTGCCATTTTTTTTACAGCCTGAACACAATCTTTACATTTAAAATGTTCATTAGCATCTATCAATATCGAATACGCATCTTCTTTATCAAATTCTTTTATTTGTTGACCTTCCCATTCTTTATCCCCGATAAAATAGGGTTTCATTTTATCAAATGCTTTTTTTAAAGATTTCCCGGAGGGTGAAGTGTATTTCCAGAAATCGAATCCGGTTTTTTCTGCCATATGAGCTATGGTAAAAAATGCATTCATTACGAAAGCGGTATAGTGCAATGAAATCGTTCTTTCCATTTCAGCGGGAAACAATCCATCATTATCCATTTGTAAATCCAGGCGGTTAGCTGCATTTAAAACAATCTTTTTTGCCAGTTCGCTGCTATCAATAAATAATGCCAGTGATAAACGTTGTGCATCATACCAGGCACCGTGATTGTTTTTGGTTTTCATTTCATCAGTACCATTCTTACTTGTTTGCATCCAGTTCAAGAATTCAGCAAACCATTTTTGCATTCCTTTTTGATCTGCAACACTCCAATATTTTGAATTCTTTATAAGACCGATACCATCAATCAGTTTAATCCAATGCCTTGTATCAATTAATCCGGCACCTCTCCCTTCATTTACACCTTTGATTGCCTGTCCATAATTAAGGTTAGGATTCATCCTTGTATCGACATCTAAAAACCAAACCTTCAATAATTTTGCTGCATGCTCTGCATATTTATTTTCTTCTGAGAAATAATAGGCCAATCCCAGCATATAAACATTCTCACAAAGCTTCGGCATATTCTCTTTGTCAGGATAGTCTTTCACTTCCGGATTTGTTTGTCCGTCTTTTCTTATATATGGAAGTCCGTCTGGTTTAGAAGGATCTGGCCAATGATAAGGAGCAAGGCTCATGTAATCATGTTTATCTCCGCTTGGCGGAAGTCCTGTTTTTTCCATAACACTCACAGGCCCGAATGCCAACGCTTTTTTATCGGCATCCTTAATCAGCTGCTTATAGGCATTAATAACCTCAGGATCTTTATTACTGATTTTTGTTTTTGTGCTTTCAAGTTTTTTAATATCCAGCGCAAATACAGTATTCTTACCTGATTGCCCATACACATGACAAGAAAGAAAAACAAAACTCAACCACAGAAAAATTCTATTTTTCATATATTATCTTATTAATAAAATTGATTTTTTAAGACTTACGCCATTCCCTTGTACAGATACTACATGAATGCCAGAAGAATAGTTTGGTAGTGCTACAGTAACAGTACTAAATCCATTAATCAATAAGATATTCTTTTTTGCAAGTACTCGTCCGTTCATATCAAATATTACAATATCCGCAAGGTTTCCATCGGGAGAAAAAACTCTTACTGTTACACTAGTACTGTTACTCTGAAATGCATTCAGGTATAAAGAACTTGTTCCAGAGAGTGGCAAAACAGTAAACCTTCCGTTTGTATAAGTAATATTATAATTCTGGGTAACTGCGCCACCGGGAACAAGATCATAATATCCTGGTGATGAATTGGTAGCCGCAGTAGTTGAAACAACCGGCTGCGTTGTAAGATTCGTTTCTGTTTGACCCAAAACAAACCCAGTATATGTCATCGTAAAAGCCGGGTTTACCTCTCCTGTAGTTTTTACTGCATCATTAGCTTTTATAGAAAGGTTTGCTTTGTTAACAGTAAGTGTTCTGGCAACATTCGGTGCAGGAAAAAATCCATCGCTTCCAGCCTGCATTGCAGTGATAACTGTAGTTCCAGCTCCCATGATTGTTATAGTGTTTCCAGATATTGTTGCAACGTTTGGATTACTGGTTGAATAAGTAATAGGAATTGTACTGTTAGTACTTGTTGCTCCAGTTGCGAATGGAGCATTGCCATAAGTTTTGGTAGTTGGCTGAGCAAATGTTATTGTTTGATTCGCTTTCGGTATCACCGTTAGCACACCATTTGTATGTGTAATTACATAGTTAGCGGCGATTGCTCCACCAACAGTAATAGGATACATTCCGGGTGCAGATGCAATTGTTGCAGTAGTAGAAATAGTTGGCTGGGTTGTTAGTACTGTATTTGTTTCTCCTAAAACAAAACCAGTATAGGTAATAGTTAGTGGTGGATTTACCAATCCTTCAAATCTTGATTTATTATCAGCATTAATGGTAAGTGGTGCTTTATTTACAAGCAACGTTTTAGTTGCACTTGTATCCGGGAAAACACCATCTCCCAATTGTGAAGCAGTAATATCAGCAGTACCTGAACCGACGATATGAATATTTCCTGCAACGATAGTTGCTACTAATGGATTACTACTTGTATAAATAATAGGATTAGTAGTATTTAAACTGGTAGCTCCACCATTAAAGTCTGGGTCTCCATAAGTTTTATCAGGCAAAGGATTATATATAAATGCATTTACTTGTGGAACTGCACCAGCACTAAAAGAACCGAATACAGAAATATTTCCCATTACAACATTCGTTGTATTATTCCCTGGCACAATAGGTGGTCCCCATCCTGTAGGTCCTGATCCGATGTTACGAATAAGCCCTATATCAGAATCAGGCAACGTTGCGAAGGTTGTTCCTTCCAAAGCATCATCCCAGTTTAATTGCAGATCAGCAGTTCCAGATCCAGTAAGAAGGTTCACATTCCATACAGCATTTACTACTCTTAATCTTTGTGTAGGCGTAAAAGCTGTTCCGTTTAAAATACCATTTGTAGTAATTCCTTGAAATACTGCAACAGTGAAATCCGATGTTGAAGTCGGGGTAATTGTTGCAGGCAAATAATTATTTATTGTTCCAACAGGGATAGTTTTCACAGATGATATACCATCAAACCATACCATACTTTGTACACCAGTTCCTGTTACATAATCTGTAGCAATATATTTTGTAGGACCAAATGTTCCTGTAATATTTCCGCCTGCAAGAATATGAAGTACATCCGCAGGACGTAAAGTCATTTTACCATTTATCAGTAAATTATTTTTTATTGTTACCCCTTTGTTGACAGTAATGTCTGCATTTACATCTACACTTCCAGTATTCACATTGTTACCAGCTGATCCTGTTGTGACACCAAAAGGCCAGGTTGTTGGCGCATCAATGATGTAATTAATATCATTATCAAATGTCATAATACCAGAAGCAATAACAGATCCACTAGCTGGATTAAATCCATTCGTATTTGCAGTTTGTAAAGTTGCGCTAGTTGTAGTAACTGTTAGTGCCACTCCGGAAGCTGATACTAATAAAGGTTGTGATAAATATAAAGAGTCCGCTGTAGCAGAAAATCCAACAACCGAAGTGTTAGGAGCTATCCCTGCACCGCTGATGTTTTTTCCAACTGATGAAGAAGTAAACACTGTATTGCCTGTTAGAAAATAGTTCCCAGAAATCAGGTTACCTGTTCCAGGTGTTCCTGCATCAATACCGGCTGCCTTAAAAGTAGCCGTACCTGTTAGTTGATTTGTTCCAAAATTTAATCTGCCGTAAACATCAATATCTGTTTCAACAGCCACATTTTTGCCCAATGATACAACTGCATTATTAGCAACAGTTAAGTTGTTAAGACTAACAGTACCTGTTCCAGAAACAGATTGAGAAGCACTTCCTGCTAAAACCAATTTGTTAGTAGCCGCAGCAGGAGCTGTGTAATCCCCGTTCACTGTAAGGGCTCCCAAAACAACTGTTTGACCGCTGGTATGTGGCACAAAACTACATCCTGTATTAACCGTCAAATTTCCAATTCTATATATTGTACCGGTTGCTGAAAGTGTTGCGCCATTTTCTACTATAATATCACCATAACTTTCCCTGTTAAAGAAATTTCCGCCTAAGCCAGCATTATTGGCTCTATGATGCCAAACATTTCCTGGTTCTATTTTAATTGCAGAAAAATTAGTCCCACTTCCATTTGGACTGAAACCACCTAGATAAAAAATTTCAGAACCAGCTTCAAAAACTACCCAGCCATTTGAAGATTGAGAAGAACTTCCAAAAGCATAAGAAGTGGAAGCAGAAGTTATGTTGGAAGTAAATGAAGAGCCACTCTTAAAACGAAAGGTTCCGGCGGCACCCGATGTGGTATTATCAAATCTGAATTGCTGACCTGTGATTACTGAAACAGTTCCACTTACCCTACAGGCATCTACAGCTGCCAACATCGCAAAACGTATGCTACCAGTCGAGTTTAGTACTCTAAATGTAGATCCTGCTTCAACCACAAAATCTTCGCCAGATTCCCCATTTACAGTAAGTGTACTTGTACCAGAGGTAGGCCTAACAAGATTAACATTTACATTATTTGTAAAAATCATTTGCGCAAAAGAGATACTACCGGATGCAAGTACTGTAGCAGGGCCAGTTGCAGGAGACGCTCCTCCTAAATTAGTTCCATCAAAAATCAAGATATCAGAAGTCCCTGTTGATGCCGGACGAGAAGTGCCAGTACCATTTAATGCAGTATTCCAGTTAGCACCGGTATTAATTCCGGTAGCACCTGCTGTACCACCCACCCAATAATAAGTTGTTTGTCCATAGATGAACCCAACGGTCATCATCAGCATCATTGTAAATAGAATTCTTTTCATATCGCAGTTTTTACAGTTTTATTTATATCAATTAACTAACAGTATTATTCTTTTTTTTTGAAACAATAAACATCACACATATCCATGCTATAGGAACTACTAAAGCCGCCATTACAAAAAAGGATGTATAGCTTGTTTTTGTAAGTATAGGCACCAACCATGTAACAATGAGTGTTCCCAATACGGCAGAAGTACCACTCATACCAGCAACAGTTCCCACATTTTTTCCATGAAAATAATCTGATGGTAATGTTTGTAGGTTGTTGATCAGAAATTGAAAGCCGAATAATGTTGCACTAATCAATGCAATGGTCAATCCAGGTTGGTCTTTTAAGCTTTCCAAATAAATAGCTATCGTTACCAATGAGATAAGCATAATTATACTTCCTATTGTAATTGCATTTTTTCTTGCTTTTGTTGCAGACTTACCTTGTTTAATTTGCCAGGAAGAAAAGAAACCACCTGACAAGCCACCCATCGCAGCAAATAAGAAAGGAACCCATGCAAATGCACCAACCTGTTTTATATCAAATCCAAAATTTTCTTTTAAGAAAAAGGGTAACCAAGTAACAAACATCCACCACACTGGGTCAATAAAAAATCTTGAAGAAATAATACCCCAGGTATTTTTAAATTGCAATAATTGTTTCCAAGTGTAAACAGTAGTTGCAACAGGTGCAGTTGCTTTATTCGTAGCAGAGCTTGCTATATAATCTTGTTCTTCCTTAGTAATCCAAGGATGCTTGTCTGGAGTGTTTTTATTAATAATCAACCAAGGAATGATCCAAAGTAATCCTAACAAACCAATACCAACAAATGTCCACTGCCAGCCAAATGCTAAATATACATAGGC
>Ga0209477_1000129_pt1 | contig 40927 bp, 43 predicted proteins | sample KloWWTupernatant_FD_187180 | JGI IMG/M metagenome (GOLD analysis project Ga0209477, IMG submission 187180) | Active sludge microbial communities from Klosterneuburg, Austria, studying microevolution and ecology of nitrifiers - Klosterneuburg... | ecosystem: Engineered > WWTP > Aerobic digester >...
GTCTCGGCGGCGTGCGCCTCCTCGTTGTGGCACGGAACGATCACCGCCACGGTCGGATACTCGTCGAGTTCGGGAGGATCGGATGGCTTGCCGAGCCTGCGCTCGTAGTGGAACCAGTAGAACAGCGCGCCTGCCATCCACAGGTACGCCATGAAGAGCGGGTAATAGAAGACGAACGCCATCAGGGCGTCGGCGAAAGCGGGGAGGTTCGGGTTGCTCATGGTCGGTCAGGGCTCCGGGAGCGACCGGACCGAGAAGGCCGGCGTCAGCCGGCGCAGCGCAGGCAGGTCGGCATGCAGGTCGTCCGGGTAGTAGCCGATGTTGCGGGCACCCGAGAGCTCGAGCTGCCGGATCCAGGCAGCCAGTTCTTCGGCCGGCACCGCGGCACCGGAGCGCCAGTCACGGGTCTGCAGTTCGAACACGGTTCGCGACGAGCCTTGCGGCTGGCTCGCCACCGCTCGCACCAGCGACGCCAGCATCGCGGTCGGCGCAGCCGCGTTCTCCAGGTACGGCATTGCCATCAGCGCCGTGTAGTCGTAGGCCTGCAGGAAGGCGGGAAGCGACTGCGCGAACCACTGCTGAGCGGCGGGATCGAGCACCGGCGCGGCATACAGGTTGCGGGCCGTCTTGAGCGGGGCGGTGAACTGCGAGGTGGCTGCGGCGAGCTCGCGCGTGAAGTCGATCAGCCAGGCGGTCTTTCGCGACGACCACTCGGCGGCCAGCCGAGGGTCGGCCCGGATCGCGTCGATCGATCCTGGCAGCCCCCATCGATCGCGGTAGACGGCGATCGCGTCGGCGCTGGCGTCCTCGTGGTCGCCCAGCAGGGCGTCGTCGTGAAACAGCAGGCCGCTGAAGTGCGCGTGCCTGCCGAGGTCGGTGTAGATCGCGGCGATCGCGGCGCGGGCGCGCGCGGAGAACGGCGACAGCCGGCGGTAGGTCGAACCGGCCCGATCGCCGACGGCGCGCACGACGTCGCCGCGCGCGGGGTGGCCTTCGGGCAGGCTGAAGGCGAGCACCGGAAGCCATGCGTAGACGCGCACGTCGACGCGCGTCTCGAGCTGCCACGCGACACGGTTGAACAGGTCGGCACGCATCGGCAGCTGGCTGCTCGGGAAATACAGCGCGTCCGCTTCACCGTTGCCATCCGGATCGGAATAGGCCTGGAGGTAGACGGTCGTCGGGCGGATCGCCTGGATGCGATCGAGCAGCGCCGAGAGGTTGCGTTCCTGCTCGTCGGCGTCCGCGCTGTAGACGTAGTCGAGGTCGACGTGGACGACGCGCTGCGGGTTCTCGGGCCAGACGCGCTCGACCTCGTCGACGAAGGCGCCGAGGTCGGGGTTGAACTCGACGATGACGCGGCGGATCCGGTCGAACGGTGCGTCGGAGGCGTTGAGGCCGCCCTCGAGCGTCAGCATCAGCGGCATGCCGAGCTCGCGCGCGATCCGTTGCGTCGCGCCGTTGTATCGGCCGTAGGGCCAGACCATCGCGCGCGGTGCCTTGCCGGTTTCGCGCTCGATCAGGCGCGCGTTGCGCAGCAGGTCGTCACGGACGCGTGCGAGGTAGGCCGCGTCGTCCTCGTAGCGGCGCGTGAGCGGATCGTGGATCCGGGCGATCGCCGCCGGCTGCTGGTTGCGCTGCGGGTTGCCCGTCACGCCGCGATGCAGCGCGTACGAGTGCGAGGCGACCTCGACCAGGCCCGAGGCCGCCATCTCGCGCACCTGGTCCCATGACAGGAAGGCCTCGCGCGGCAGCCTCTGTTCGTCGTAGTCGACCTGGGTGCCGGCCGGCGAGTCCATCCAGCTGCCGACCAGCGCAATGACGGCCGGATAGCCGAACAGCTTGAGCACCGGATAGACGCGGGTGTAGAAGTCGGCGTGGCCGTCGTCGAAGGTGAGCAGGACCGCCTTCGGCGGCAGCGGCTTGCCGCCGCCGCGCGCCTGCACGATGTCCTCCAGGCTCACCGGGTGGAAGCCGTTCTCCCTCAACCAGGCGAACTGTGCGACCAGCTGCGAAACCTCGACGCCATAGCGGCCGGCGCCCGGTGCGGACTCGGGCACGCCGTCGCCGGGCACTTCGTGATACGACAGCGCGAGGAAGGCGCCCGGCGGAATGCCCTGGGCGCGCGCCATCGCGCGCGGCGGCGCGAGCAACAGCGACAGCGCGAGCAACAACGCGAGCATCGGCGCGAGCGAGAGTGTCGCGGGGGTCGGCGGCGCGGTGCGGCGCAGGCAGCGGAACTGCAACTCAGAACCTCCCGTCGAGCGTGACCGAACCGAAGCTGCGACCGCTGCGTTCGCCGTCGTAGGGGCGCAGCAGCCGCCCGATGCCGTAGCGCAGGTGCAGGCGCCGGTCGAGTTCCCAGATGTGTTCGTACGACACGCCGGCGATCGAACCGGTGCCGAAGCCTTCCTGTCCGTAGGTGCCGACGGTCGCGGCCAGCCTCTGGCGGAAGCTGCGCTCGTAGCGTCGCCAGGTCAGCCACTCGCCCGCCGCCTCGACGGTCGCGGTGAGGTCGCTCGCCGGACTGAAGTACGGCGAGGCTTCCAGCGAATTGCGGGACGCGCCCAGCCACGTCGTGGTCTCGAAGCGCCAGCGCGGCGTACTGGCCCAGCGCTCGAACCAGGATCCCCAGTAGCCCAGCCGGTCGTTGCCGTCGCTGAAACCGAGCTGCCCGACGCCGACGGCGAAGCGGCGCGATTCGTGCACCGCGTATCGCCCGGCGATCGCGGCCTCGTTCGCGCGGACGCCGGCGGCCCAGGCCTGCATCGGCAGGTTGCTGGAGACGGTGCTGCCGGAGAGGTCCAGCGACCAGTGGTCGTCGACCTGCCAGGTGGCGCCTGCCTCGACGCCGGTTCGCGACGACGAGCCGGCAGTGACTGCCGCCGTCAGCCTGAGGTCCCGCGCGCGGTATTCGACGCCGATGCCTTCGCGGTGCCAGCGGGCGGTGTCGGCGGCGAAGTCGGCGTGCGCGACCGAACTCTGCGCGAACACCCGCCACCGTTCAGCGAGCGGCTGCGTGTAAAAGCGCGCGTCGAGCCGCCAGTCGTCGGTGCCGGTCGGCGTCGCGTCGCCGGAGCGGCCGAAGCCTGCGCTCAACTCGAGCTCGCGCAGCTGGTGCACGCTCCACAGGTCCTGTGCGCGGCGCACGCGCGCGTCGTCGGGCCGGCGTTCGACCGCGTCGCGCACCTGCGCTTGCGCCTCGGTCCACGCATGCACGTCGAGCAGCGGCGCGACGCGCTCGGCTCGCAGCCCGGCGTTGTCGGGGTCGACGGCGAGTGCCCGGCGGAATTCCTCGTCGGCCAGCCGCGGCCAGCCGCGCGCATAGGCCGTCGAACCGAAGACTTCGCGCGCGCCGGCGTGGTACGGATGGGCCTCGAGCAGCGACCGCGACCGGCGTTCGGCGTCGGCCAGGCGATCGCCGTACAGGCGGCCGAGCGCCTGAGTCGTCCGGGCGGTGACCGCATCCGGATTCGCGCGGCCGGGCGAGCGCCAGGTCGGCGTGCGCTCGGCCAGCGCATCGGCGTGGGCGAGCGCGTCGTCGAGGCGCTCGCTCTCGACCAGCGCGAAGAACAGCCCGAGCGACGCCCCGAAGTCGTCCGGCCGGGCAGCAAGCGCCTCGCGGTACAGTCCGGCAGCGGTTTCGGGGCGGCGTATCGCCAGCATCGCGTCGGCGACCGATGCCAGGGCGTGGCCCGGCACGGCAACGCCAGCTTCGAGCATCGACTCGTAGAGCGCGACCGCTTCGCCGGGACGGCGCCGCAGTTCGAGTGCGACGACGCGATCACCGAGCAGCCGGGCCGTTGCGGCATCGAGCCTGGCGATGCCGCCTCCGTTGCGTCGGGCCAGCGCCTCGGCGAGTCGCGCCGCCGCCGGCTCGCTGCGCGCGAGCGCCTGGTCGAGCCACGCGAAGCGCGCGTCGCCGGCTTCGATCCGCTCCTGGATGCGGCCCCAGCGGATCTGCATCGCGGCCGAGTCGACGGGCAGTGCGGCGGCCAGCGCGACGGCCTCGGCGTCCGAAAGCAGCCCGGGATGCCGGGCGGCGATGTCTGCCGCCAGATGCGGCGCGCCGAGCCGGGCCGCGCATCGGACCAGCCCGAGAAGGGCTTCGCGGCGCTGCGGTTCGACCTGCAGGGCACGCTGGTGGAAAGACAGCGCGCCGACCCAGTCGCCGGTGAACTCGGCCGCCATCGCGCGCGCGACGAGCAGCGCGGCTCGCCGCGCGGCCTGCCCTGCCTGCCCCGGCGCCGCCAGCGCTTCGTCGAGCAGCTTCGCCGCCTCCGCGTGCCGGCCCTGGTCGGACAGCGTAAACGCGAGGCCGATCAGGCTCTCGGTCCGATCGGGATGGGCATCCAGCGATTGGCGATAGACCGTGTGGGCCAGATCGAAGCGCTTGACGTTGCGCGCCGATCGTCCGATGCCTTCGAGCACGTACGCCGGCGCGTGCGCGAGATCGAGGCCGTCGGCCCTGGACAGCGCCTCCGCGTCGCGTCCCGCCCAGCCGAGCACGACGATCTGGTCGAACACGAGACCGCGGTCGTCGGGCCGCTGCGCAGCGAGTCGCTCCAGCGCAGCGAGGGCACCCGCGTACTCGCCGCTACGCGCCAGCTCGATCGCCGCGCCGCGAGCGTCGATCGCCTGCGCTGCGACCGGCCCGATCGCGAGCGCCGAGCACATCGACAGCGCCAGCGCGGCTGCGCGCAGTTGCCGCCCGGTCGGGAAAGGGGATTTGAACGCCATGGTTCTGGCCAGACTCCCAGTTCATGACCGACACTGCCAGCTGGGCCGATCGACGGTCGTGACGAACGGCCGCCGCGCGCCGTTCGTCCGCCGGCGTTGCCGGCCGTGGCGCGCGCACTGCGCGGCACTGTTGGTGCGACGCAACAACCGGCATCGGCGGACACGCGCACGGCCGGTCTTTACATACCCTGACGGGTATGTGACAATCATACCCAGTGGGGTATATGACGATGATGGACATCAGCATGTCGACAGGGCGCATTCGGGGATTGCTGGCTGCGTTCACCTGGGTGGCAGGATCGGCTGCGGCAGCGGCGGCCGCCGCACCGGCGGCGCCCGTCGTGCCGACCGTCGCCGCGCAGCCCGCCGAAGTGGGCGTGGCGCTCGAGCTCGACGGCACGCTGCAGGCGGTGCACCAGAGCACGGTCGCGGCCCAGGTTTCGGGCAACGTCGTCCAGTTGCTGGTGAAGGCCGGCGACTCGGTGCGCGCCGGACAGGTGCTCGCGCGCATCGACGCGCGCGACGCGCAGGCCGGCCTCGCGCGCAGCGACGCGGCGGTCGCCCAGTCGGCAGCGGAGCTGGCCAATGCGCGCGCGAACTTCGAGCGCAGCAGGCAGTTGCGCGCGCAGGGATTCATCAGCCAGGCGGCGCTCGACGTCGCCGAGGCGCAGTTCCGGGCCGCGCAAGCCGGCCAGCAGGGGGCACAGGCAGGGCGCAGCCAGGCGGCGCTGGCGCGCAGCTTCACCAGCGTCGCGGCGCCCTACGACGGACTGGTGCTCGCGACCCACGTCGAGGCCGGCGACCTGGCCGCGCCGGGGCGGGCGATCGTCACCGTCTACGCGCCGCAGCCGATGCGCGCGGTGGCCTACGTGCCGGCGTCGCAGCAGGCGATCGCGCGCAAGGTGCAGCGAGTCCAGGTGCGCATGCCGTCGGGCGAATGGGTATCGCCATCGTCGAGCGTCGCGCTGCCGGGCGCGGACGCGGTCACGCAGACCGTCGAGTTCAGGCTCGAGATGCCTGCGGCCGCGGTAGGCGCCGCCATCCCGGGGCAGAGCGTGCGGGTGCGCTTCGCCGGCGGTTCCGCCGAGCGGCTGACGGTACCCGCGGCCGCAGTGCTGCGGCGAGGTGAACTGACGGGCGTTTATGTCGCGCGAGACGATGGTTTCGTGCTGCAGGCGGTACGCGTCGGCGCCGACCACGGCGAGGCGGGCATCGAAGTGCTCGCGGGGCTCAGGGCCGGCGAGCGGGTCGCGCTCGACCCGATCCGGGCCGGGCTGAGCGGCGCGAAACCGGCGCCGGCCGGGGTCGCACGCTGACGCGCGAAGGCCCAGCCGATGAAACCGACCGACTCCCCGCGCGCTTCCGGAGCCGACGACGCACCGCTCGGCGTCTCCGGGCGCATCGCGCGCGCGTTCCAGGCCAACGCGATCACGCCGCTGCTGGCGCTGGTGGCATTGCTGCTGGGCATCTTCGCCGTGCTGGTCACGCCGCGCGAAGAAGAGCCGCAGATCAACGTCACGATGGCCAACGTGCTGATCCCGTTCCCCGGAGCGTCCAGCGCCGACGTGCAGAACATGGTGGCGCGGCCCGCCGAGCAGGCGCTGTCGCAGATCGCCGGGATCGAGCACACGTATTCGATCGCTCGCCCGGGGCTGGCGGTGCTCACCGTGCAGTTCCAGGTCGGGGTGCCGCGCACCGAGGCGCTGGTGCGGGTCTACGACGTGCTCAACGCCAACCAGGACTGGCTGCCCGCCGGCCTCGGCGTGCTCACGCCGATCGTCAGGCCCAAGGGCATCGACGACGTGCCGGTGCTCGCCGTGACCCTCTGGAGCCGCGACGCGGCGTCGGCGCACGAACTCGAGCGGATCGCGCATTCGGTCGAAGTCGAATTGAAGAGCGTGCCGGGCACGCGCGAAGTGCAGACGATCGGCGGGCCGGGGCGCGTCGTGAACGTCGCGCTCGAACCGACCCGCCTGCGCGAGCGCGGGATCGACCTCGCGAGCCTGCGCCAGATGCTGGCGGCGGCCAACCTCGGCATGCCGGCGGGGAGTGTCGTCGACCCGGCCGCCGGCGGCATGGTCAGCGTGCAGATCGGCGAGTTCCTGCGCTCGGCCGACGACGTCGCGGCGCTGGTCGTCGGCGTGCACAACGGGCGCCCGGTCTACCTGCGCGAAGTCGCGCGTGTCGAAGCGGCCGCCGCGCAGCCGCAGCGCTACGTATGGTTCGCGCCGGGCGCCGGCGCGCGCGCGGAGAAGCCGGCCACCGGCGACGCCGCCGCCGCCGAGTCCGGCGAGGTCTATCCGGCGGTCACGCTGAGCCTCACCAAGAAACCCGGCGAGAACGCGGTCGACGTCGCGCGCGCTGCGCGCGCCCGGCTCGACGGCCTGCGCAACACGCTGCTGCCGCGGGACGTCGAGGTCACGGTCACGCGCGACTACGGCCAGACCGCGGCCGAGAAGGCCAACAAGCTGATCCAGAAGCTCGCGTTCGCGACCGGCTCGGTGATCCTGCTGGTCGGGCTCGCGCTCGGGCGCCGCGAGGCGGTGATCGTCGGCGCGGCCGTGATGCTGACGCTGACCGCGACGCTGTTCGCGTCGTGGGCCTGGGGCTTCACGCTGAACCGCGTCTCGCTGTTCGCACTGATCTTCTCGATCGGCATCCTGGTCGACGACGCGATCGTCGTGGTCGAGAACATCCATCGCCACCAGCAGCTCACGCCCGACGCGCGGCTGGCCGACATCATCCCGCGCGCCGTCGACGAAGTCGGCGGACCGACGATCCTCGCGACGCTGACGGTGATCGCGGCGCTGTTGCCGATGGCCTTCGTGACCGGGCTGATGGGCCCGTACATGAGCCCGATCCCGATCAATTCGAGCATGGGCATGGCGCTGTCGCTGGCGATCGCGTTCACCGTGACGCCGTGGCTGGCGCTGAAGCTGATGAAGGAGCACGGCGGCGCGAAACACGCTGCGCAGGCGTCGGCCCCGGCCGGCTCGCCTCCCGCGGGTCGCCTGCAGCGCCTGTTCGTGCGCCTGCTCGGCCCGTTCCTGCGCAGCGCGCGCAAGCGCTGGCTGCTCGCTGCTGGCGTGCTCGGCGCGATGGCGCTATCGGTCGGGCTCGTCTTCGTGCAGTGGGTCGTGCTGAAGATGCTGCCGTTCGACAACAAGAGCGAGTTCCAGCTCGTCGTCGACATGCCGGCCGGAACGCCGCTGGAGAACACCGCCGCGGCGCTGCACGCGCTCGGCGCCTACCTGGCCCGCCAGCCCGAGGTCCGCGACCTGCAGGGTTATGCCGGCACCGCGTCGCCGATCACGTTCAACGGGCTGGTGCGCCAGTACTACCTGCGCGCCGAGGCCGAGCTGGGCGACATGCAGGTCAACCTGGTGGACGCGGCGCACCGCGACGACCAGAGCCACGCGATCGCGTCGCGGCTGCGTCCGGAGCTGGACCGGATCGCCGCGCGCCACGGCGCGCGCCTGAAGGTCGTCGAAGTGCCGCCGGGTCCGCCGGTGCTGTCGCCGATCGTCGCCGAGGTGTACGGCCCGGACGAAGCCGGCCGCAGCGAACTGGCTCGACGCATCGCCGGGGCCTTCTCCGGCACGCCGGACATCGTCGGCGTGGACAACACCGTCGAGGAAGACGCGCCGCGCGCGTTCCTGCGCGTGCAGCGCTCGCGCGCGGAGTCGCTCGGCATCCCGGTCGCGACGATCGCGCAGACCGTGCACGGCGCGCTGTCGGGCGTCGATGCCGCGTTCCTGCACGACGGGCACAGCAAGTACCCGGTGCCGGTGCGGCTCCAGCTGCCGCGCGAGACGCAGGTCGGGCTCGACTCGCTGCTCGCGCTGCCGATGAAGGCGGCCAACGGCACGATGGTCCCGCTGTCGGAGCTGGTTCGGGTCGAGCGCGGCATCATCGACAAGCCGCTGCACACGAAGGACCTGCAGCCAGTGCACTACGTGCTCGGCGACATGGGCGGCGGCGTCGATTCGCCGCTGTACGGCCTGTTCGGGATCCGCGGCGCGCTGGCCGACGCGGCGCTTCCCGGCACCGGCGAGCTGGGCGAGTACTGGATCCGCCAGCCGGTCGACACGTGGCGCCAGTACGCGATCAAGTGGGACGGCGAGTGGCAGGTCACCTACGAGACCTTCCGCGACATGGGCGCCGCCTACGCGGTCGGCCTGATCCTGATCTACCTGCTGGTGGTCGCGCAGTTCCGCTCGTACGTGATGCCGCTGATCATCATGGCGCCGATTCCGCTGACCATCGTCGGCGTGATGCCGGGCCATGCGCTGCTGGGCGCGCAGTTCACCGCCACGTCGATGATCGGCATGATCGCGCTGGCCGGCATCATCGTGCGCAACTCGATCCTGCTGGTCGATTTCATCGAGCTGCAGCTCGCCGACGGCGTGCCGTTCCGCGACGCGGTGATCCACTCGGCGGCGGTGCGCGCGCAGCCGATCGCGCTGACCGCCCTGGCGGCGATGATCGGCGCGTTCTTCATCCTCGACGACCCGATCTTCAACGGGCTTGCGGTGGCGCTGATCTTCGGGATCCTGGTCTCGACGCTGCTCACGCTGGTCGTCATTCCGGTGCTGTTCTATGCGGCCTACCACAAGCGCTACGAGACCGCATGATGGTTTTTCTCGACCTCGTCCTTTGGCAATTTCAATGGAGTGTTTCATGAACGTCGAACGCCTGATCCGCATCTTCGCGGGATCCTTCATCCTGGTCTCGCTGGCGCTGGCCGTCGAGGGCAGCCCGCTGTTCGTGTCGAAGTGGTTCTTCGCGCTGACCGCCTTCGTGGGCCTGAACCTGTTCCAGTCCGGCTTCACCAACCTCTGCCCGCTGGCCACGATCCTGCGCAAGCTCGGCGTTTCGGACGCGCCGGTGGCCTGCGCGCGCTGAAGCGAGACCGGCACGCGCGATGAATGCCTCACGCTCGCCGCTGCAGTTCCTGATCCTCGGCTGGTTCTCGATCGTGATGGGGCTGAGCGGCCTCGCGCTGGCCTGGCATCGCGCGGCCGGCCAGCTCGGGGAACCGGCGGTCGCCGTGGCGGTGGCGCTGGCGATCCTCGCGGCGACGGTGTTCGCGACGCTGCTCGTGTCGACGCTGGCGCGGGCGCGTCGCCACCCGCAGGCGCTGTTCGAGGACCTGCGGCATCCGGTGCGCCATGCGTTCGTCGCGACCGTTCCGATCTCGGCGCTGTTGCTGGCGACGCTGTGGGTCGCGCTGGTCGGCCCCGGGCCGATCGTCGAAGCGGCGTGGTGGCTGGCGAGCCTCGCCCAGCTGGCGGTGACGCTGTGGGTGCTGGCTCGCTGGTGGATGGGCAACCAGCCGGGCGGGCTGGCGTGGACGTCGGTGACGCCGGCGCTGATCGTGCCCGTGGTCGGCAACGTGTTGGTGCCGCTGGCCGGCGTCCCGCTCGGCCACCTGTCGTCGTCGGCGGCGCAGTTCGGCATCGGGCTGATGTTCTGGCCGGTGGTGCTGATCCTGATCGTGGTGCGCCTCGCGGTGGCCGGCCCGTGGCCCGAGAAGCTGATGCCGACGATCTTCATCACCGTGGCACCCCCGGCCGTCGTCGGCGTCGTCGTGCTGCAGTTCGGCGCGCCGCCGCTGCTCGCATGGGGCGCCTGGGGGATCGCGCTGTTCTGCCTCGCGTGGGCGCTGACGCAGGCGCGGCGAATCGTCGCGCTCGAGTTCGGCGTCCCGCACTGGGCCGTGTCATTCCCGTTGGCGGCGTTCACCGTGCTGTCGCTGCGCCTCGCGGCGCCGGAGAACGGCGGGGGGCCGCTGATGGCGTTCCTGTCGCTGTTCGCCCTCGCGGCGACGTCGGTGGTCGTGATCGGCCTGGCGCTCGGCACGGTGCGCGGGCTGAGGCAGGGGCGGTTGCTCGTTCCGGAAGGGCCGCCGCCGGCCCCACAAGCCGTCGCAACTGGAGGACAATCGCGGTGACTTCCACCAACGACTCCTGCAACATGAGCGTACTCAAGGACGAAGCGTCGCGCACCGACCTGCTCAACCGGCTGCGACGCGCGGAGGGGCAGCTGCGCGGCATCCAGCGCATGATCGAGGAGGGCGAGGAGTGCATGCACATCGCCCAGCAGATCTCGGCCGTGCGCAAGGCGCTCGACAGCGCCTACGTTCGGATGACCGTGTGCTTCATGGAGCAGGAACTGTCGTCGAAGATGCGCGACGGCAAGGGCAAGGCGGCGGACCTGACGGCGCTGCTCGACAACGTCGAGACGCTGCTCGCCAAGGTTCGCTGAGTCGCGCGCGCGACGCGCGTGCCGGGCGCTCAGCGCGTCGCGCGGTGCACGGCCGGCCGCGACAGCCACGCAGCGACCATCGGCAAGGCCAGCAGCGCCCACGCCGCGCCCGAGCCGAACGCGACGGCGCTGCCGTAGCGTGTCCACAGCCAGCCCGCCAGCGCGGCGCTGGCGAGCTGGAAGATCCCGGTCGCGAAGTGGAACACGCCGAACGCGGTGGCGCGCAGCGTGACCGGCGCGACCTCTGCGACCGCCGCCGTCAGGCCGCCCTGGGACAGGCCCATGTGCAGCCCCCACAGGCCGGCGCCCAGCCACAATCCGGCGCTACCCGGCAGTGCCGCGAGCGACCAATGCGCCGCTGCCAGCGACACCAGCGACGCCGCCAGCAACGCCGATCGGCCGAAACGCGTCGCCAGAAGTCCGGCCGGATACGCCGAGAGCGAGTAGACCGCGCTCATCGCGATCATCACCATCGGGATCCACAGCAGCGGCAGGCCGATCTCCTGCGCGCGCAGCACCAGGAACGCCTCCGAGACGCGCGCCATCGCGAAGAGTGCCGCGAGCGTCACCAGTCGCCAGTACACCGGCGGCAAGGCGCGGGCACCCGACAGATGCAGCCGCGTGCCCGATGCGGACGGTGCCGGCGCGGCCGCGGGTTCGCGCACGCCGAACACGATCAGCGCGACCGCGACGAAGGCAGGCACGACCGCGACCCACAGCACCGCGCGCAGGTCGTTGGCCCACAGCCACAGGAACAGCATGGCCAGCAGCGGCCCGACGAAGGCGCCGACGGTGTCCAGCGCCTGGCGCAGGCCGTACGCCGCATCGCGCAGCTCGGGCGGCGTCACGTCGGCCACCAGCGCGTCGCGCGGCGCGCCGCGGATGCCCTTGCCGACGCGATCGACGAAGCGCGCGGCGACCACGCCGAACGCGCTTTCGGCGAGCGGAAAGACCGGCTTGGTCAGCGCGGCCAGCCCGTAGCCGAGCAGCACCAGCGGCTTGCGGCGTGCGAAGCGGTCGGAAACGTAGCCCGAGAGCACCTTGGAGATCGACGCGGTCGCCTCGGCGATCCCTTCGATGATGCCGACGGTCAGGACCGATAGCCCGAGTACCGCGGTCAGGTAGATCGGCAGCACCGCGTGGATCAGCTCGGACGACATGTCCGTGAAGAGGCTCACGGCGCCGAGCATCCATACTGTTCGCGGCATGCGGCGGGGGTGTTCCATGGTCCGGCACGCCTCCGGGCGCGGGCATCGCTACGAGCGGATGCTACCGCGCGGCGCCCGGCGAGGCGCCGTGAGTCGCGGCGCGCGTGCTATGTTGGCTGCGCCGACTTTACGGGGCAGGGATCCGATGCGGTGGCTCTTCTCGTTGTCGCCTCTCGAGCACGGCGCATTCGTGTTCGTCGGGCTGCTGATCTACGTGATGGTGACCCGCATCGGTCAGCAGCATCGCCATCCGTCGGCGGCGATCGCGTGGGTGCTGTTCATCGCCCTGCTGCCGTACTTCGGCATCCCGTTGTTCCTGATGTTCGGCACGCGCAAGCTCGCGCGGGCTCGTCGCGTCGCCCCGGTGCGCGCGCCGGTGCCCGCCGACGCCGAGGGGCCCGACTGGGCACTCGCGCTGTTCGCGGCGCTGGACGTCCCGCCGCCAGTGCGCAACCGCTCGATCGGGTTCCACGCCGACGGCGCCGAGGCGCGTCGCGCACTGCTGGCGCTGATCGACGGCGCGCGCCAGCGCGTCGACGTCAGCACCTTCGTGCTCGCCGACGACGAGGTCGGCGGCGCGGTGTGCGACGCGCTGGTGCGCAGCGCGCGGCGCGGCGTGCAGACCAGGTTGCTGCTCGATGCAATCGGCGGCCTGCGCACGCCGCGCAGGCTGGTCAGCGCGTTGCGCCGCGGCGGCGTGCAGGTGCGCCGCTTCATGCCCGTCCTTCGAAACCCGGTGCGTGGCCGCACCAACCTGCGCAACCACCGCAAGCTGGTCGCCGTCGACGGCGAATCGCTGTGGAGCGGCGGACGCAATCTCGCGGCCGAGTACTTCGTCGATTCGGCCGAGCGGCCCGCGTGGATCGACCTGAGCTTCGTCGTGCACGGGCCGCTGGCCACACAGGCGCACGAAGGCTTCGAGCACGACTGGCACGCCGCCCGCGGCAAGCCGCCCCGCGCCGCGCCCGCAACGCCGTCGCCGGCGGGGCCCGCGGGTGGCGCCGGCGCGCAACTGGTGCCGAGCGGCCCGGACCACGCGGACGACACCGTGCACGCGCTGCTGCTGGCCTCGGCCTACCAGGCGCGGGCGCGGATCCTCGCGGTGACGCCTTACTTCGTGCCCGACGACGCGCTTCTCGCCGCGTGGTGCATCGCGTGCCGGCGCGGCGTCAGGCTGACGCTGGTCGTGCCGCGCCGATCGAACCACTGGATGGCGGACTGGGCTCGAGAGCGCGCGCTGCGCGCACTGGCCGCCGCCGGCGCGCGGATCGTGCTCTACCCGGAGATGCTGCACGCCAAGGCCGTGGTCGTCGACGACGCACTGGCGTTGTGCGGGTCGGCCAACCTCGACGGCCGAAGCCTGTTCGTGAACTTCGAGCTGATGACCGCGTTCTACGGCGTGCGCGAGATCGGCTGGCTGGGAACGTGGATCGAGCAGCGGGCGCAGCACTCGAGCGTCTACGAGGCGCGCACGCCATCGTGGGCCCGCGACGTGCTCGAAGGCATCGTGCGCGCGGTCGGTTTCCAGTTGTAGCGATCGCGCCGCAGGCGGGCGCGGCCGTTCAATTCAACACGCGGCCGAGCGTGGCGACCGCGATCGTCAGCAGGCCGAGCGCGAGGTTCAGCACGACCAGGCGGCGGATCCCGTCGAGCGCCGCGGCCGCCTTCGGCAGTTCGCTCGCTGCGAGCGCTGCTCGCATCCGCGGGTGCAGCCGCAGCGCGATGACCAGGAACACCACCGTCATCACCGCGGCGATCGCCGCCATCAGGTTCCACGACAGCGGCGGCTTGCCGCCGGTGGACGCGAGACGAACGAACAGCGCGACGCCGCTGCCCCACAGCAGCACCAGCGACGCGCCGACCAGCGCGAAGAAGCGTCCGAGTGCCGCCGACATCAGCGGCAGGCGCTGCGGCGGCTGCAGCACGGCGAGTGCCGCCGGGCGCAGGCAGAAGTGTGCGAAGACCATGCCGCCCACCCAGACGACGACGGCGACGAGGTGCAGGAACTGCCAGAGGTGAGTCATTGCGGGGTGCTCCGGTGACGGCCTCAGTGCGCGATCGGGCTTCCGGTTTCCAGCCGCCACGCGCGATGGCGCTCGAAGTACGCTGCGCGCAGGTGCCGGCGCCACGCGCCGGTGTCGTCGGAGACCGTGCGCACCGCGTCGGCGATCGCCTGCACGACGGCGGCCGGCACGTCGTCGCGAGGGCAGCCGACAGCCGAGACGACGATGCGATCGCTCGCGGCCGCGCCGGCGTCGAACGCCGCCTGCAGCGACAGGCCGCGATCGGCGAAGGACAGCGGACGCAGCGCGTCGCGGTACGCGGCGATGCGCTCGTCGACGTAGCCGACCGCGTCCCAGTCCTCGTCGGCCACCGGCGGACGTTCGCGCGCGAAGCCGGCGCGCAGGCCGGCGACGCCGATGCAGATGCGAATCCGGACGATCGGCATGTCGTGGTCCGGTTGACGGGCGTCGCGACGCGACGCGTCAGGCGCCGGCGGGCCTGCGCGCGACCATGTTGACCGCGTGCATCGTCATCACCGGCTCGCCGTGCTGGTTGAAACACTCGATCCGCGAGCGCACGACGCCGCGATCGGGCTTCGAACCGGAGGCGCGCGCCTCCTCGACCGTGACCCGGACCGCCAGCGTGTCACCGGGCCGGACCGGTTGCAGCCAGCGCAGTTCGTCGATGCCCGGCGAGGCCAGGCTCGAGGCCGGCGAAAGATAGTTCAGCGCGTACAGCCGCATCATCATGCTGCCGGTGTGCCAGCCGCTGGCGATCACGCCGCCGAAGGGCCCGCGCGCCGCGAGCACGGGATCGGTGTGGATCGGCTGAGGATCGAAGCGTCGCGCGAACTCGAGCACCTCGGCCTCGTCCACGCCTACCGTGCCCAGCTCGTGCACCGCGCCGGGCCGGTAGTCCTCGAACCAGCGCTCGGCCATCTGCCGCTCCTTGCTGTCGTCGTTCGGGTGGATGCCCGCGCGCTCGTGGAACGCGCGCAGCGCGGCGTGGTAGGCCGCGACGTCCTGCGGCGATACCGGCTCGCCGCACTCGTAGCAGGCGCCGGTCATGCGGTCGAACCAGCGGCAGCCGCACGCGTTGCAGGCCAGCTCCGGCGCGCCGGCGGGGTTATCGAAGATCACCGGCACGCTCCCATGAAAGCGAGCCCGAGCGTCTCGAGGAAGTCCTCGTAGCCGTCGTCGAGCAGCTGCGCCTTGGGCGCGAGCACGTAGAGCAGCATGCCGCCCTGGCGCAGCTGCAGTTTCATCTGGCCGAGCGCGTTGTCGTGCAGGCGCTCGTGCACCGCGGCAAGCGACCCGGGCTCGGCGACGAACAGCACCGCCACCCCGCAATCGGCGAAGCCGCCGAAGCGGCGCCGCTCGACGCGCATCGCGCCGGCTCGCCGGGTCCAGGCCAGCATCTCGCCGTCACCGGAGTCGGCCGCTGCGCGCGGCACGATGCCGACTGCGCCGCCGTCGACCCAGGCGTCGAACAGCCGGCCGTGGCGCTCGAGCAGCGCCTGCCAGCCGGCCAGGTCGTCCCAGGCCCGGGACTCAGAGACGGGCGCCGAGACGGAAGCCATCGTGGATCGCCTGGGTCAGGCCGCGCGGCACCAGGGAATCGCCACAGCCGTGCAACTCGTCGATCATCCACTCGAGTTCGTGGAACAGCTCCTGGTTCGGCCGGCGCGCCACCGCCGCGATCACCGTGTCGGCCGGCAGGAACTCCTCGGTGCCGTCGGCGCGGCGGATGCGCACGCCGCCGTCGCCGATCGCGAGCACCTGGCTGCTGGTGTGCGCCGGGATGCCGAGTTCCTCGATCCACGCCGTGTGCCGCCACTTGAACGATGGCATCACGTCGCCGGCAATGCGCTTGTCGCTCTCGACGACGACGACGTCGCGGCCGTGGTTGTGCTTGAGCGCCTCGGCCAGCGTCAGGCCGATCTTGCCACCGCCGAGCACGACCACGCGCTGTCCCGGCGTCACCTTGCCGCTGGCCACGTCGGCGGCGTCGACCAGCAGCCCGTCCTGCGTCGGCCTGGGCAGCAGCGAGTGGTCGATGCGCGCGCCGGTCGCGACCACCGCCACGTCGTACTGGTGCAGCATGCCGCGCATCGCCTTCGGGTCGATGGCCGCGTTGAACTTCACCTCGATGTTCAGCGCCTGCGCCATGTTGCGGTAGTAGTCGACGACGCTCTTGAGGTCGTCGCTGTTGGCGAGATCGTGCTTCGCATAGCCGGCCAGCGAGCCGCCGATGTCGGACCCGCGCTCGAAGACGGTGACCTTGTGGCCGCGCCGCGCCGCGGTGACCGCGCACTCCATGCCGGACGGCCCGGCGCCGATCACCATCACGTTCTTCGGCGCCACCGCCGGTGTGACCTGGTACGCCGGATCATACTCGTGGCCCAGCTGCGGGTTCATCGTGCAGGTGTAGGGCAGGTCGCGGAACAACCTGGACAGGCAGTTCAGCGAGCCGACGCAGCGCTTGACCTGGTTCATCTTGCCGGCCTGCGCCTTGCGCACCAGGTCGGGGTCGGCGAGCAGCGGCCGGCAGACCTCCCAGAAGTCGAACTCGCCGCTCTCGATGCACTGGTTGGCCATCGCCGGGTCGGGCAGCCGGTTGCCAAAGGCGATCGGCGTGCCGGGCAGCAGCTTCTTGGCACGCGCGGCGAGCCGGTTCCAGTAGCCCGGGGGGATGTCGCGGCCGATCGACGACTCGGGCGCTTCCTGCCAGCCGACGGTCACGCTGATCATGTCGACGCCGCGCTCGCCGGCCATCTGCATCAGCTCGAAGCACTCGTCCTCGCTGTTGCCGCCCCAGCGGTCCATCAACTCGGCGCCGTTCAGGCGGATCACCAGCGGCGCGTCGCCCTGCGCCTGCTTGATCGCGTCGATCAGCTCGCACATGAAGCGGCCGCGGTTCTTCACCGAGCCGCCGTACTCGTCGGTGCGCCGGTTGGTGAACTTCGAGTTGAAGTTGGCCAGCAGGTAGCCCATGAAGCTCGTGACCTCGGTGCCGTCGAAGCCGGCGCGCAAGGCCCGCTTCGCGGCGTCGGCGTGCTGCGCGACGGTCTCGCGGATCTGCTCCTTCGTGATCTCGCGCGGCGGGCGGAAGTGCGGCAGCGTCTGCGGCACGATCGACGGCTGGATGCAGTAGCCGAGGTCGATGCCGCCGTAGCGCCCGGCGTGCAGGATCTGCTGGATCGCGATTGCGCCGGCGTCGTGGATCCAGCCGGCGATCTTCTCGAACTCGGGCAGGAAGCGGTCGTCGTGCAGCGCCACCTGCCGGAAGTAGGCCTTGCCCTCGCCGAGCGGATCGGGGTAGGCGCCCTGGTTGGTGATGATGCCGCACTGGGTGCCGGCGATGACCTGCATGCGGCCGAGTTCGCGCACCGTGATCGTGCCGTCGCGCTCGTTGTAGTTCGACACGCAACACGCGCCGTACTTGATGCGGTTGCGGCTTTCGAGCTTGCCCCACTTCGCGGGCTCGAACAGGCGGCTCAGGGTATGGGTCATGGTCGTCCTTTTCGTGACTGGTCGGCACCCGCCTCGCTGGCGAGCGTGGCAGTGATCCGTTCGCGCAACTCGCGACGCAGGATCTTGCCCGCCGGGCTGATCGGGAAGCGCTCGACGATCTCGAGACGCTCGGGAAGCTTGAACTTGGCAATGCGCTGCGCGAGCAGGAATTCGCCGAGCTGCGGCAGCGTGAGGGAGCCGCCTGGTTGCAGCACGACGAAGGCGCAGGCCTTCTCGCCGAACACCGGGTCGGGCATCGCGACCACGCAGCAGGCATCGACCGCCGGGTGCTTGAGGATCAGGTTCTCGACCTCGTCGCTGCTGATCTTCTCGCCGCCGCGGTTGATCAGGTCCTTCCTGCGACCCTCGGTGAACAGGTAGCGGCCGGACTTGCGCACCACGTCGCCCATCCGGTAGAAGCCGTCGGCAGTGAACGCGGCGGCATTGGTCTGTGGCGCGTCGTAATAGCCGCGGATCGTGTAGGGGCCACGCGTGAGCAGTTCGCCGGCCTCGCCGTCGGGCAACTCGTTGCCGTCGAGGTCGACCACCTTGATCTCGTCCTCGTCGCACACCGGCCTGCCCGAGCTCTCCATCATCAGGTCGTCGGGCGCATCGAGCGGCACGATGTTGATCAGGCCTTCGGCGGTGCCGTAGATCTCCTGCGGGACGCAGCCCCATTGCTCGCGCACCCGGCGGCGCAGCTCGGGCGCCAGCCGCGCGCCGCCGTTCTGGACGATCTTCAGCGAGCCGAGGTCGTGCCGGCCGGGAACCCCGGAGTTCAGCCACGACGTGACCAGCGGCACCGCCGCCGGCACCAGCGTGACCCGGTGCCGCTCGATCAGCGGGAAGACCAGCTCTGCGGCATGTCCGGGCGCCAGCACCACGGTGCCACCGCTGGCGAAGCAGGCGAGGATGCCGGGACTGGCGAGGTTGTAGTTGTGGCCGAGCGGCAGGATCGCCAGCATCACGGTCGACGCGTCGATGCGGGCGACGCGTCCCGAAGCCCTGGCATTCAGCACGTAGTCGTTGTGCGTGCGCGGGATCAGCTTCGGCAGCGCCGTCGTGCCGCCCGACAGCAGCATCAGCGCCACCTCGCCCGGATCGACCTGCGGAAGCGCGGCAGCCTCGGGCGCCGCGTCGTCCTCCAGCATCCGGGTCAGTGACTGCTGGCCGGGCAGGGCCTCGCCGACCACGAAGACCTGCTCGAGCGTCGGACACTCGTGGCGGAGCTCGTCGGCCATCCTGCGGTGGTCGAAGTCGCGCACGCGCCCCGGGACGAACAGCGCGCGTGCGCCGGCGTGGCGGACGAAATGGCCGAGCTCGCTGTGGCGATGGGGCGCCAGCGCCATCACCGGGATGACGCCGATGCGCACCAGCGCGAAGAACGTCAGCACGAACTCCGGCACGTTGTGGATCTGCATGACCACGCGGTCGAGCGGGCGCAGCCCGGTCGCCGCCAGTCGCCGCGCGAGGCGCTCGCTGCCGGCGAGCAGCTCGCGATAGCCGATGCGCCGCTCGTCGTGGACCAGCGCGACCTTGTCGGGCAGCCGCTGCGCGGTCTGCTCGAGCATCTGCCAGAGCGTGATGTCTTCCCACAGCCCGAGCCGCCGCCAGCGGGCGGCGTCTTCGTCGGGCCAGGGGGTGCAGCCAGCCAGCATCGGGAACCTCGCTTGCGGGGGCCGGTCGATGTTACGCGGAACCCCGTTGCTTGCAAGCGCAATCAACCGGCCGGCTTGTCATGCATCAAGTCGGCGAGATTCCGGTGCATCTGCGTCAGCAGTCGCTTCAGGATCGCGACCTCGGCGTCGCTCATGCCGGCGAGCGCGACCTGCTCGTAGCGCAGCGCGAGCGGCACGATGCGGCCGGTGAGCGCGGCGGCGCGCGGAGTCAGCGAGACCGTGATCGCCCGGGCGTCGCCGCGGCTGCGGGCGCGCCGAACCAGGCCCTTCGTCTCCATCTGCCCGAGCAGGCGCGAGAGCGTCGAGGCCTCGATCGCCGTCAGTTCCGACAGGTCGCCCAGGCGCTGCGGACCCTCGCTGCGCAGCGAGGTCATCACGCGCCACATCGGCAGCGTCACGCCGAAACCGCCGAGTTCGCGCGTGAACGCGTCGGCGACGCGGCGGCCCGCGCGGTTCAGCAGGTAGGGAACGTACTGGCCCAGATCGAGCACGCGGCGGCCTTTCGTGCCAGAATGTTTGCAAATGCAAATATTAGCGCAACCGCCGCAGGACCTGCACGCGCTCGACGACGAGCCGTGCCGCGCGGTCGATCTCTTCGGCAGTATTGAATCGTCCAATTCCGAAACGCAGCGAGGCGCGGGCCGCTCCGCCGGCGGCGCCGATCGCCTCGAGCACGTGCGACGCCTTCGCCGAGCCGGTCGAGCAGGCCGCGCCGGCCGACACCGCGACCTCGCCCAGCCCGAGCAGCAGCGCGTCGGCCTCGACGCCATCGATGGCGACGTTCAGGTTGCCAGCCAGCCGATCGTCGGGATGGCCGTTCAGTGCGATGCCGTCGAGTCCGCGCACGAGCGCGCTGAACAGGCGCTCGCGCAGGCCGCGCAGCCGCGTGCACTCCTCGTCGATCGCCCGCACGGCGAGTTCGCAGGCCACGCCCATGCCGACGATGCCGGGCACGTTCAGCGTGCCTGGGCGAAGGCCGTTCTCCTGGCCGCCGCCCTCGATCAGCGGCCGCAGCTCGATCTTGCGCGGGCGCCTGCGCACGTACAGCGCGCCGACGCCCTTCGGGCCGTAGAGCTTGTGCGCCGACAGCGACAGCAGGTCGATCGACGCGGCATCGACGTCGAGCGGCACTCGGCCCAGCGCCTGCGTCGCGTCGACGTGGAACAGCGCGCCGGCCGCGCGGACGATGGCGCCGATGGCGGCGATCGGCTGTACCGTGCCGATCTCGTTGTTCGCGGCCATCACGGACACCAGCGCGGTGTCGGGCCGCAGCGCGTGCCGCACGTCGTGCGGATCGACGCGACCAAACCGATCGACCGGCACCACCGACAGTGGCCAGCCTTCGGCCTCGAGCCGCCGGCACGCGTCGAGCACCGAGCGGTGTTCGATCGCGGTGGTGACCAGGTGCGCGCCGGGGCGGAGATTCGCGCTGCCCTTGATGGCGAGCGCGTTCGATTCGGTCGCGCCGGCGGTGAAGACGATCTCCGAGTAGCGCGCGCCGATCGCCTGCGCGACGCGTTCGCGCGCTTCCTCGACCGCGGCTGCGGCGGTCCGTCCGAAAGAATGGCTGCGGCTCGACGCGTTGCCGCAGTGCTCGCGAAAGAACGGCAGCATCGCGTCGAGCACGCGCGGATCGACCGGCGTCGTCGAGTGGTGGTCGAGATAGATCGGGTGTGTCATGGTCGAGCAGGCGGGCGCGCCGGCGAAGGCCGGCGCATTCGCGAGCATAGCGCCGGTGCGAGGCCGCGACGATGGCGGCGCACCCTGCGGAGGGAGAATCGATGAAAGTGCTGATCCTCGGCGCCGGCCCCGCCGGCCTGTACCTGGCCTACCTGCTGAAGCGGCAGGACCCGACGGCCGAGTTGCGCGTCGTCGAGCAGAACCCGCCCGATGCGACTTTCGGCTTCGGCGTGGTGTTCTCCGACCGGGCGCTCGAGTTCCTGCGCGGCGACGACCCGCAGACCTGCGAACTGGTCACGGCGGCGATGGAGCAGTGGTCCGACCTGGTGCTGGAGCATCGCGGCCAGCGGATCGCGATCGACGGCATCGGTTTCGCCGCGATCGGGCGGCTGAAGCTGCTGCAATTGCTGCAGGAGCGGGTGGCCAGCGTCGGGGTCGGCCCCGAGTACCGGCGCGCGATCGCCGATGCGCGCGAGCTCGACGGCTACGACCTGGTGGTCGGCGCCGACGGCGTCAATTCGTTCGTGCGCCACGGACGCGAGGCCGAGTTCGGCACGAGCGTCGAAGATCTCGGGAACCGCTTCGCGTGGTTCGGCACCACGAAGCGCTTCGAGACGCTGACCCAGACCTTCGTCGAGACGGCGGCCGGTACCTTCAACGCGCATCACTACCGCTACGCGCCCGACATGAGCACCTTCATCGTCGAGTGCGACCCGCAGACGTGGGAGCGCGCCGGCTTCGCCGGCATGGACGAGGGCGAGACGCGCGCCTGCTGCGAGCGGGTGTTCGCCGCGACCCTCGACGGCCACCCGCTCGTCGCCAACCGGTCGATGTGGCGGCGCTTTCCAAAGATCTGGAACGAACGCTGGTCGGCCGGCAACCGCGTGCTGATCGGCGACGCGCTGCACACCGCGCACTTCTCGATCGGCTCGGGCACCCGGCTGGCGTTCGAAGACGCGATCGCGCTGGCGAACGCGCTGCGCGAGCACGCGGATTCGATCGCCGACGCGCTGGCCGCGTTCGAGGCGGCGCGCAAGCCGATCGTGCGCAAGCTGGTCACGGCGGCGAACACCAGCGCCGACTGGTACGAGCGCTTCGCCGAGCACATGCGGCTCGAGCCGTGGGAGTTCGCCTGGCAGTACATCCAGCGCAGCGGACGGGTCGACGTCGAGCGGCTGCGGCGGGTGTCGCCGAAGTTCGTCGCGGGCTACGAGGCCTGGCGGGCAGCGGCCGGGCGATAGCGCGCGGTATCATCGGGGGCCGCGCGCGACGCGCGGCGACGGTTTTCTTTCCCCCGAACGGAATCGGCTTCGATGCAGTCCCCCTCGCACCGCCGCCTGGCGGTTCTCGCCGCGGCCACCGCTCTCGGCCTGGCCGCCTGCACCACCGAGCTCGACCCGACCAGGGCGGTCGATCTCGACACCGCTCGCGCCGAACTCGAGGCCGGCCGCGCCATCATGATCGACATCCGCGAGCCCAGGGAGCACGCGACCGGGGTCGCGCGCGGCGCCCGGCTGCTGCCGATGAGCCAGCTGCGCTCGCGGGCCTCGGAGCTCCCGGCCGACCCGACGCAGCCGGTGCTGCTCATCTGCAACACGCAGAACCGCTCGAGCCTGGTGCTCGAGGCGCTGCGCGAGCAAGGCTACCGGCACGTGCGCTACGTGCACGGCGGGATGTCGGGCTGGGTGCGCCGCGGCTGGTCGGTCGTGCCACCGGGGCAGTGAGCCGCGTCAAGGCATCAGCGTGTGCCACCAGCGGTCGACGGCCTCGTCGCGGATGCCGAAGGGCCGCGGGCCGGAACGCTGGCTCGCGGCGACCGGGTGGAGGAGGGCGGCGGGCCGGCAAACCGGTGCGTTGGCCTCCGCGATCCGCATCTCGAGGTAGCCGCGGCGGAAACGGTGCGCCGCCGCCCTGAGCGGGCGGTCGGCGCCTGCACTGCACCCTTCCAGCCTGACGGACCGCGGGCGCTTCGCGTCGACCTCGTGTTCGAGCACGTCCAGGTCGTCGATCGCCGCATTCTCGAAGACGAAGTGATCGGCGAAAACGGCGATGCTGGCGTCCGGGCCGGAGGCCTGCCCCAAGGCGCTGCTCGCCGCAGCCAGCGACAGCCCGCACGCCAGTGCCGTTGCAGTCACGGGTCGGTTCGGAGAGATCCGGTTCGCATCCATCTTCTGCTCCTTCGATCACCTGCGACGCACCCCACGCGGTCGCGGCAGTGATCCAATGTAGGAAGCGATTCTTCGCGCGTCGGGCGTCGCCGCGCAAAGGATCCTTTCTCATCGCTGCCATGAGTCGAAGGTATGGATGGGAGACGAGTGCCCCGCCTTTCGCTCGACCTGCTGCGCGGGTTCCATGCCGCGGCCCGGCACCTGAGCTTCACGCGCGCGGCCCGGGAGCTGTGCGTGACCCAGCCGGCGGTGAGCAGGGAGGTCCGCACGCTCGAGGAACAACTGGGCCAGCCGCTCTGCCGCCGCGTCAATCGCGCGCTCGAGCTGACCAGGGCGGGACAGGAACTGTTCGTTGCGGCAGACGAGGCCGGCCTGCGCGGGCCGGGTTTGCGCTGAACTGCCCGGCGCGTCAGCGTGTGCCGGCGGGCGCGGCGGATTGCGCAGCGTCGAGGACGAGCTTGCCGTCGCTGACCGGGATCCTGGTGCCGGGCGCGTGGTCCATGCGCACCGACTCGGTCCGGCCGTTCAGCGTGTACTTCACGTCGTAGCCGACCACGCGCTCGACCGGGCGCTCGATGGTCTTGCAACGCTGCTCCTGCGTGGTGTACGTGTCGCGCTCCTGCATGCCCTTCTGGATGCGATTGCCGGCGTAGCCGCCGCCGACCGCGCCCGCGACGGTCGCGAGATCCCGGCCACGGCCGCCGCCGACCTGGTTGCCGACGACGCCGCCGACGATCGCGCCCACCGCGGTACCGACGATCCGGTTCTCGTCCTTCACCTCGCGACGGTGCGTGACCGGTACCGTCGCGCATTCCTGGTCGCGCCGCTTCTCGACGCGCTTGACCGGCGTGACGGCGACGACTTCTGCGTAAGAAGGTCCGCTGAAGGACTTGTAGCCCGCGAAGGCGCCGACCGACAGCACCGCCGCACCGCCGACCACGATCCCGGCAACCATGGACTTGTTCATTGCTCGTTCCCTCCATTCCGCGCACACGCCGGTGGCGTCGCGTCCGGAGTCGATTGTCGCGAGCTGCGCCGGGCGCGGACAAGCTTCCGGCGCGTTGTGCCGACCGTCGATGCCGTTGCGGCAGATGGGCGGTCGGCTTCCGGGGACAGCCGGCCCGGGGGACGTGACGGGCATCACCGCACGGCGGCGTCCGCATCGCCGCGCAGCAGCGGCCGGAGGAGCCGGATCGTGTCTAATGCAGCCTGTTGCCTCCCTCGGGAATGACGCGATGAAGCTCAGGAAGATCGCTGTCGGACTGCTCGTCGCCGTCGTGGTGGCCGGCACGGCCGGCTGGTTCAGTCTCGACAAGGAGACGCGCGGGCTGCTCGCGACGATGCCGACGAACCGCGACATCCTGTTCTGGAGCCAGCCGCAGCGCGACGCGGCGTTTCGCGCGCTCGACCGACTGCCGGTGCTCGCGAAGGCGCGCGTGGTCGCTGCGGGCGGCGCGCCGACGCCGCTGCCACCGGGGCCACCGCTGAAGCTGCCGCTCGACGTCGACGCCTACATGGCCGGGCAGCGCAGCGCGGCGCTGCTGGTGTTGCACGACGGCAAGCTGCGCCTGGAGCGCTACGGCCTCGGATTCGACGGCAGCGGGCGCTGGACCAGCTTCTCGGTCGCCAAGTCGATCACCTCGACCCTGGTGGGGGCCGCGATTCGCGACGGCCACATCCGCAGCATGGACGACAAGGTCAGCGACTACATCCCGCAGATGAAGGGCTCGGCCTATGACGACGTCAGCATCCGCCAGCTGCTGACGATGACCTCGGGCGTGCGCTGGAACGAGGACTACGCCGACCCGAATTCGGACGTGGCGAGGTTCAACAACCACCAGCCCGAGGAGGGCGTGGACGCGCTGGTGAGCTACCTGCGCCGGCTGCCGCGCGAGGCACCGGCCGGCACGCGCTGGCACTACAGCACCGGCGAGACCAACCTCGTCGGCATCCTGGTCGGCGAGGCGACGAAGAAGCCGCTGTCGGAGTACCTGTCCGAGAAAGTCTGGGCGCCGGCCGGGATGGAGCAGCAGGCCACCTGGATCCTCAGTCGCACCGGGAAGGAGATCAGCGGCTGCTGCATCCAGGCGGCCACGCGGGATTTCGCCCGCTTCGGCCTGTTCGTCCTGAACGGTGCCCGTGTCGGCGGCCAGAGCATCGTGCCGGAGGGCTGGCTCGCCGAAGCGACGACCGGGCGTACCGGCATCGGCGTGCCCGGCCGCGGCTACGGCTACCAGTGGTGGACCTACGCCGACGGCAGCTTCGCCGCGCGCGGCATCTTCGGCCAGGGCCTCTTCATCGACCCGAAGCGACGCATCGTGATCGCCTCCAGCGCCAACTGGTCCGGGGGCGCGAGGGACGCCACCGCCAGCGAGGCTCGGGAAGCGTTCTACCGGGCGGTGCAGAAGGCGATCGACGACGAGGCTGCAGGCACGCCGCAGGGCGGGTCGTCGCAATGACGCACCGGACGCCAGCGGCGCGATAATCAGGCCGTCACGTCATTCGCGGGGGTGAAGGATGGGGGTCACCGTTGCCGACCTGCAAGCGTTTGCCGACGCCTGGAACCGACACGACGCCGAAGCGTTGATGAGCTTCATGGCGGACGACTGCGTGTTCGAAGCGTCCGCGGGGCCCGACGTCTGCGGAACCCGCTACGTCGGCAGGGATGCCGTCCGGGCCGGGTTCGTCGAGGTCTTTGACACCTATCCCGACGCGCAGTGGCGTTCTCCTCGTCACTTCGTCTTCGGCGACCGCGGGGTGTCCGAGTGGACGTTCACCGGAACGCGGGCGGATGGCGCCCGCGTCGAGGTCAACGGATGCGACGTGTTCACCTTCCGGAACGGGAAGATCGCGTCGAAGAACTCGTACCGCAAGAACCGTCCGCCTGTTCCGGCGAGGTAGTGCCGCCTCACGGACGAACGGCGCGAGGGCCCATTCTGGTCCCGGATCGAGTTGGACCGGTTGCGCCGAGCGGGGAGTCCGCATGATTCTCCATGACCGGACCGCAGCTGTCGCTCAGCCCGGGGTGGACTTGGGTGGCGCAACCGGCGGGTGGTCCTGCGCCTTTCCTTTCGCCTGCCACTTGTCGTAGCAGTCGAGTCCACAGAAGTAGGCGACGTAGTCGGTTGCCTCCGCGACGGTGGCCTCCGACCTCGGGATCTCCTTCATGCACACCTCGCAGGCGACGCGCTCGTCGTCCGGAATGGGATGGACATGGTCGGGCATGATCGTCTCCTTACGCACGGCCTCGGGTCTTGCATGGGCAGAATACGCTGCCTGGCCGGGGGCGTCACCGCGCGATGCGCAGCCCCGCCGCGATGCCGTCGATCGTCAACCGGTCTCGCACGGCCGGCAGTCGCCCGCCGCTGAAGCCTGCGACATGGCCTCGCGCGATCCCTCGCGATGCGAACTGCTGTTCACTTCTCGGGCGCACCGCCCATCGTCGCGGCGCGCTGGGGCGCCGTGTTCACGTGCAGCGAGAACAGGTTGGGACCCTCTGCGCGAGTTACGGACCGATGGGAAGCGCGACACCGATTACCTCGAAGACGACTGGGGCCTAGAAATGCTGCGAGGCATCAAGGTCTGACGCTCGAGGCGGCTCCCCGGCGCGCACGCCCCAACGCGGGCTGGCGAACACCGCACGGCCGATGCGTCTCTACGGTGACTACCGGACACTCGCGAGGAGACGTGCCGTCCGTTCCATGAAAGCGACCGCACGTCGGCGTCCGCCGGAATCCTCAGCACGCTGAGAAAAATGCCCGGCCCAGCGATGCTATAAGCACTACTCTCAATGCATCTACTGCAGGCGAGGATGCCATGACCGACGAGCAGCTCGACGAACTCATGCGACGGGTGAAGGCGGGCGACGGGGAGGCGCAGGCGCAGATCGACGCCTGGATCGAGGAAACGCTCGGCGCAATCTCTGCGACGCCGCCGATCGACTGCGAGGCGGAGGCCGTCGACCTCGAAGCATTGTCGGCCACCATCGGCTGCGAATCATGATCGTGCGCCTTCGCGGGTTGATCGGCGCGCCCCGCGCCATCTGGCGGGTCCGCAGCGGGTCGATCATGGGTGCCGTAGTACTGGCACTCGCGCTCACAGGGCTGCAGGTGGCTCCTGGTCGGGCTGCCGCTGCGGGATACGTGGGCGTCTCCGCCACGGTGGCCGACTCGTGCCGCTTTGCCGAAGTGCCGGAGGCGGTGTTGACCGCAGCATCGGGTTCGTGGGCCGTGACGTTCCAATGTACCCGCACGACCCCGTACAAACTCGAACTTGGAGCCGGACGGCATTTCGACGCCGGCCACGCTTTGCGGCGGATGCGTGGCGGATCGGCCGACGACGTGGCGTACTCGGTCGCGGTCACACCCGTCGACGGCGAGGGCCGGGGCGCGCAGTTCAACTCCGTGACCCTGGCGGCGAAGGTTGCACCCTCTGACTTCGCCGAGGCACCGGCAGGCGTCTACACGGATGCAATCGCGTTCACGTTGCGCCACGCAGTCAGTGGCAGGGCGCTGGCATTTACCGAACTGAGGCTGACGCTGCGCACCGACAGCCCGTGGCGACATGGCGGCTACACGGCCCACGGACGTACGAAGGGGTCAGCGCCTGACGGTCGCTAACCCCTTTTTGAATGTGTTGGTAGGCCGTGCTGGATTCGAACCAGCGACCAACGGATTAAAAGTCCGCTGCTCTACCAGCTGAGCTAACGACCCATTTCGCGAAGCCCACAATTATATTGTCGGCGGGTGCCAGGGTCAAACTTCCGGCGCGACCCGAAGTGAAACCGCTCGGGCAGCACGGGCCTCGGGCCGCTGCAATGGCACTCGCTCGAACATGTCCGCTCCGATTGCCACGACGCGGAAGCTCACCGAAGAGTTGAAGGCGCGCGTTGCGAAGGTTGCCGCCGCGGCGGGCAAGTCTCCTCACGGGTCGAGCGCCACACCGAGTTCGCGGAGCGCCGGCGCGATTTCGTCTCGGCGGCCCTTCGTGCCGAGGAAGAGGTCGCGCACTACGGGCTCGTCCACGACGGCGACGAAGTGCTGAGCTGGCTGCAGTCCCGCCTGGAGGGCAAGCGCCCGGCGCTGCCGCGCAAACGTCGCCTTTAGCGCGGCGATGACCCGCCTCGCCTTCGCGCTGCGGGCGCTCGAACAGCACCCGATGATCGTCCGACCGGTCGGAGCGGGCCTGCGCGAACTGCTGATCTCGCGAGGGCGAACCGGCTACGTGGCGCTGTACCGCTACGATCCCGCGACCGACACGGTGCTCGTCCTGGCGATCCGTCACCAGCGCGAGCGTCGCTGAAGGAAGCGCGTGCGTGCCGCGCGTGCCCGGCGTCGGCAGCCCGCTCACCGGTAGCGCGTCGGGTCAGCCACCCCGGCCGCCGCGAACCCCGCGCGCCGGATCCGGCACGCGTCGCAGCGCCCGCAGGCCCGGCCGCCGTCGTCGGCCTGGTAGCACGACACCGTGATCGAGTAGTCGACGCCGAGCCGCAGGCCCTCGCGAATGATCTGCGCCTTGGCCATGCCGATGATCGGCGCGCGGACGCGGATCGGCCGGCCCTCGACGCCGGCCTTCGTGGCGAGCGCGGCCATGCGTTCGAACGCGGCCACGTAGTCGGGGCGGCAGTCCGGGTAGCCGGAGTAGTCGACCGCGTTGGCGCCGAAGTGGATCTCGCCGGCGTCGAGCACCTCGGCCCAGCCGAGCGCGATCGACAACATGATGGTGTTGCGCGCGGGCACGTAGGTGACCGGTATCGCGCCGTCCTCGCGGGGTTGCTCCGGCACCGCGATCGACACGTCGGTGAGCGCCGAGCCGCCGAAGCGCGACAGGTCGATGTCGACGATCTCGTGGCGCTTCGCGCCGAGCGCGGCGGCCACGCGCGTCGCCGCCTTCAGTTCGATCGCGTGGCGCTGCCCGTAGCGCAGCGACAGCGCGTAGCACTCGCGGCGCTGCTCGCGGGCCAGAGCGAGGACGGTGGCCGAGTCGAGCCCGCCCGAGAGCAGGACGACCGCGCGCATCAACGCGGCAGGCTGGCCAGCCGTTCCCTTGCGAGTTGCGCGGCCTGGCTCTGCGGGTAGCGCGCGATCACCGAGTCGAGCGTGGCGCGGGCGGCGCGGCGGTCGCCGCTTTCGGCCTGCGCATAGCCGACGTTGAGCAGCGCGTCGGCCGCGCGCGGGTTGTCCGGGTACTTCGTGATCAGCGCCTGGTGGCTGGCGATCGCGCCTTTGTAGTCCTTCAGCGCGAACTGGCTGCTGCCGATCCAGAACAGCACGCCGGGCATGTAGGGGCTGTCGGGATACTGGCTCTGGAACAGCCGGAACGCGGTCAGCGCGCCGCGGAAGTCGCCGCCGCGGAACAGTGCCAGCGCGGCGTCGAAGCTGCGCTGCTCGCTCTGGTCCACGGTGACGGTCTTGCCGTCGATCTGCGTGTTGACCGGCTCGAAGCGCTTGATGCGGCTGTCGACGGTCGCCATCTGGTCGCGCATCTGGCGCTGCAGCGTCACCAGTTCGTTGGTCTGCACCTCGAGCTGGCCGCGCAAGCGCGCGATCTCCTGGCGCATCGACTCGAGCTGCGACTGCAACTCGAGCTGGCCGCGCGAGGTCTGTTCGAGCCGCTCGACGCGCCGTGCGAGCTCGTCGAGCCGCTCGTTCGTCTGCTGCTGAAGCACCTGCAAGCGGCCGCGGACGTCCAGTATCGCCCGGCGCGCCTCGTCGTCCTCGAAGAGCGCATGCGCGCCGGGCGCCGCGGCGAGCAGCCCGGTGGCGACGCAGAAGGCCGACAGCGCGCGGCGCGGGGTCATGGTCGTGCCCGGTTACTGGTAGACCAGGTCGGCGCGACGGTTCTCGGCGTACGAGGCCTCGTCGGCGCCGGTGGCGCGCGGACGCTCTTCGCCGAAGCTGACGGCCTCCATCTGCGTGTCGGGCACGCCGAGTGCCGACATCGCGCGCCGCACTGCCTCGGCGCGCTTCTGGCCAAGCGCCAGGTTGTACTCGCGGCTGCCGCGCTCGTCGGTATTGCCCTGGATCACGACGCGGCGCGTCTTGTTGCTCAGCAGGTAGCGCGAGTGCGCGTCGACCGTGCCGCGGAACTCGTCCTTGATCACGAAGCTGTCGAAGTCGAAGAAGATGCTGCGCTTGGCGAGCGGGCTCTTCGGGTCGTTGAGCGGATCGGTTCCGCCGACCGTCACCTGCTCGACGCCGCGCGCGCCGGCGCCGCCGGCGGTGGCGCCACCCGCGCCGTCGCGGCTCTCGATCGGCGCGCCGGTGCCGCGCATCGATTCCTCGTCCTCGAGCTTCACGCTCGAGCCGCAGGCGGCGAGGAACGCCACCATCGTGGCCACCAGTGCAAGTCGAATCGTCGGTTTCATCGTGCCCTCTGTGTCGTGACTGTTCGTGGTACTCGGCGCCGCATCGCTGTCACTTCGCGAAGGGCCCCCAGGTCGGTTCGCGGATGTCGCCGGCGTTCGAGGTCAGGCGCTGCTTGATGCGGCCGTCGACGCTGGCCGCGACCAGCGAATCGCGCCCGCCGACCTGCGTGGCGTACATGACCCAGCGGCCGTTCGGTGCGAAGCTCGGCGACTCCTCGCGGCCGGCGTCGGAGAGGATCGTTTCGCTGCCGCCGGCCAGGTCGCGCATCGCGACCAGGAACCGGCCTTCGCGCCGCGTCACGTAGGCCAGCAGCTTGCCGTCCGGGCTGATGCGCGGGCTGACGTTGTACGAAGAACCGAAGGTGACCCGGGTGGCGTCGCCGCCGCCCAGCGAGATCCGGTAGATCTGCGGCGAGCCGCCGCGGTCGGACGTGAAGTACAGGCTCTTGCCGTCGGCCGCGAACACCGGCTCGGTGTCGATGCCCGACGAGCTGGTGAGTCGCCGCGGCGGACCCGAGCCGTCGGAGCCGATCAGGTAGATCTGCGACAGCCCGTCCTGCGTCAGCGTCACCGCCAGCGTGCGCCCGTCCGGCGACCACGCCGGCGCGCTGTTGCTGCCCTTGAAGTTCGCGACCGCCTTGCGCTGGCCGCTCGACAGCGTGTGCACGTAGATGACCGGCTTCTTGAGTTCGAACGACACGTAGGCCAGCCGGGAGCCGTCGGGCGACCACGACGGCGAGATGATCGGCTCGGACGAATTCAGCGGCGAGACGACGTTCTCGCCGTCCCAGTCGGCGACGTTGAGCCGGTAACGGCTACCCTGCTTCGACACGAAGGCGATGCGTGTCGAGAAGATGCCTTTCTCGCCGGTGATCTTCTCGTACACCCAGTCGGCGACGCGGTGCGCGCCGTAGCGCAGGTCGGACTCGCTGACCACCAGCGACTCGCCGCCGATCGCGTTCTGGCGAACCGCGTCGCTCAGGCGAAAGCGGATGTCGTAGCGACCGTCGGCAAGGCGCGACACCGATCCCGCGAGGATCGAATCGGCCCCTCGCGCGCGGATGTCCGGGAAGTTGACCGGCGACGTGTCGGACATCGTCGCCTGCGGGTCGATCACGCGGAACGAACCGCTGCGCGCGAGGTCGCCGCGCACGACGTTGGCGACGTCCTGCGAGACGCGGCCGTCGGAGGCGAAGCTGGCGATCGCGATCGGGTACTGGGTGGCGCCAACCCCGGAGACGTCGATGCGCATCTGCGCGTGCCCGGAGGGCAGCGCGAGCGCGAGACACAGCGCCAGGAACAGTCTCCTCATGAAACTCCTCATGAAGACCAAGGGCGAATTATAACGATCCCGGGCCTGCGGCCCGGGGATGACCGGGTACCGGCGGTCGGCCGCTCGCGTCCGCCTCACCGGTCGTCTTTCGGCCCGCGGGCGATTTCGAGCTCGGGCGGGCAGCTGCCGTCGCTCTGACGAGGGAGCGGCGACGAGCGCCGGATGCCGCGCTCGGCCGCCTCGTCCCACGCCGCGATGCCGCTCGAGCGGCGCAGCTTCACCGACATGATCGTGCAGTCCGGCGACACGGCGACGACGAAGACCGCCTTCGGATTGCCGGCCAGGTCGGCCGGCGCCTGGTACACCGTATTCGAACGGATCAGCGACGAGAGCCGCGCGACGTACCCGGTGTCGGTGCCGCCGCCCGCGCTGCCGACCGCGCCCGGCGTGCCCGTCGCGCTGCCGCTGCGAGCGCCCTCGGTCGGCGTGCCGGCGGACGCGCGCAAGCGGTCCACGTAGGCCTGGCGCTGTTTCTCGTCCCGTTCCGCGCGCGCCTTCTCCTGCGCTTCGCGCTTCGCTTTTTCCTCGGCGTCCTGCCTGGCTTTCGCTTCGGCCTCGCGCCTGGCCTTCGCTTCAGCTTCGCGCTTCGCCTTGGCCTCGGCCTCGCGACGCGCCTTCTCTTCGGCCACCTTGCGCTCTTCGGCCACCTTGCGCTCCTCGGCCTCCTTGCGGCGGATCTCGGCCTGCTTGCGCGCCTCGTCCTCGCGGCGCCGCTCGGCCGCGCGCCGCTCTTCTTCCCGGCGTGCCGCTTCCTCGCGCGCCTTGCGCTCGGCTTCGCGCTTCTGCTCGACGACGATGTCGGGTTTCTCGACCGGCGGCGCCGGCTCGGGCGCGCGCGCCAGCGGCGGAGGGGGCGGCGGCGGCGGCTCCGGCGCGGGTTTCGGTGCCGGGACCGGCTGGGGCGCCGGCTTGACCGGCGATTCGGTCGGCGTCGCGGGCGTCCACAACTCGGCCGCGACCGGCGCCGGCTTCTGTGTCTGCCAGCGGATGCCCACGAACAGCATCAGCAGCAGCAGGCCGTGCATGACCAGCGCCAGCGCGAACGCTTTCGCGCGGCCCTTCGGTTTCGGCGGCTTGCGGACCGGCCCGGCGCCGCCGGAGCGCGGCATCGCGGAGGGCGGGCCGGCTTTCGGGTCGAAGGGCGTCGGATCGGGCATCTGTGGCGGCGGGCGGTTCGGCTCGATGTCGTTGAACGTCGCGTCGGCGGTTGCAGGCTCAGTTCGCCGGCTTGACCATCAACGCGACGCGGCCGACGTTGAGTCGCTGCAGTTCGCTCATCACGTCGATGATCGCCTCGTAGCGGACAGCGCGGTCGCCGCTGATCACCACGGCCATCTGCGCGTTGTCTCCGCGCAATTGCTCGATCGCGCCGGCCAGGTCGCCGCGCGCCACTCGGCGCTCCGACGGATCGCCGGTGTTGATGCCGCGCACCCGCATGTCGTCGGCGGCGCGCACCTGAACCTCGATGTACTGGTCGGGGCGCGTGCTGCTGCGACCGGCGCGCGGCAGGTCGATCGCGCCGGGCGGAAGCAGCGGCGCGGTGACCATGAAGATCACCAGCAGCACCAGCATCACGTCGATGTAGGGCACCACGTTGATTTCGTTGACCAGCCGGCGACCGCGGCCGCCGGAACGCGAGCGTGGGGCGGCGGCAGCCATCAGCGCGCCTGCCTTTGGAGGATATTGGAGAACTCGTCGATGAAGCTGTCGAATCGGGTCGACAGGCGGTCCATGTCGTAGGCGAAACGGTTGTAGGCGACCACCGCGGGGATCGCCGCGAACAGGCCGATCGCGGTGGCGACCAGCGCCTCGGCGATGCCGGGTGCGACCGACGCCAGCGTCGCCTGGTGCACGTTGGCCAGGCCGCGGAACGAGTTCATGATGCCCCAGACGGTGCCGAACAGGCCGATGTACGGGCTGACCGATCCGGCCGACGCCAGGAACGCGAGGCTCGACTCGAGCGCGTCCATCTCGCGCTGGTACGCGGCGCGCATCGCGCGGCGCGAGCCGTCGAGCATGGCGTTGATGTCGCCCGGCTTCTGCTGCCGGGTCTTGAGGAACTCGCCCATCCCCGACTCGAAGATTCGCGCCAGCGAGCCGTGGTCGTGCGACTCGATGCGCACTTGCTGGTACAGCGCGCCGAGGTCGCGGTCCTTCCAGAACTCGGTCTCGAAGCGGTCGGTGGCGCGCTTGGCGGTGCGGATCGCGAACCACTTGCGGAAGATGATGCTCCACGACCCCAGCGAAACCAGCATCAGCAGCGCCATGACGAGTTGTACCAGCAGGCTCGCCTGCGCAACCAGGGAGACGATCGACAGTTCGCTGTTCATGCGCGGTTCACTCGACCACTGGAGGTTGGGGGAGGGCGGCGCCGAGCCGCTCGTTGAGCCAGCGGGGAAACCCGGCCGCGCGGCCGTCGTCGCGGCGAATCGCCGCGATGCGCACGGTCGCGGTGACCAGCGGCTCGCGCTCGCCGTCGCGCCGCGCGCACTGCCACAGCGTCCACGACGCGCGCCTCGCCTCGAGCACGCGCACTTCGATCTTCAGTGCGTCGTCGAGCCTCGCGGGACGTCGGTAGTCGACCGCGATCTCGCGCACGACGAACACCAGTCCGTCCTCGTCGGCCAGCCGCGCGTGCGCCGCGCCGAGCGCGCGCAGCCAGTCGGTGCGCGCGCGCTCGAAGAACCGTAGCCAGTTCGCGTAGTAGACGATGCCGCCGGCGTCGGTGTCCTCGTAGTAGACGCGCACCGGGATCGCGAACGCCAGCGGCGCCGCGGCCGCCGCGGCGGCGTCGTTGCGCTCCGACGGCAGCGCGGGCGGCGCGTCGGCGGACCGGCGGCTCTGGAACGGGGGCGCGGTGGCTGGTTCAGTCACCGACGGATTCTACCAATGCCCGTGGCGCGACCCCGCGCGCGCTACATCACCGACGCAGGAAGCGACCACCACGCGAAGACGGCGGCGACCACCGAGGCGCCGATCGCGACCAGGGCCCGCGAGACGGCGTTGCTCCGGTACTCGGTCCAGTCGAACTTCTCGGCCATGATCGTCGCCAGCGCGAAGCCGGAGACCAGTCCGCCGAGGTGAGCCGCGTTGTCGACCACGCCCGACGTGAAGCCCAGGAAAAGCGAATAGCCGACGAACATCAGCAGCGACGAACGCATCGACGCGACCAGCGGGGCCGGCAGCTTGTCGTGCTTGGTGAACAGCGCCGCCAGCAGTGCCCCGGTGACGCCGAAGATCGCCCCGGACGCGCCGACCGAAACCGCCTCGCGAGCGGCGAAGAAGAGGCTGGCCAGCGACCCGAACAGGCCCGACAGCAGGTAGATCGCGAGGAACTGCAGGTTGCCGTAGAAACGCTCGGCGATCGGGCCCATGTTCCACAACGCCCACATGTTGAACCCGAGGTGGATGGCGCCGGCGTGCAGGAAGGCTGCGGCGAACAGACGCCAGGGCTGCTCGAGCGTGGCCGGCAGCAGGTTGCCGCCCCAGGCCAGCAGTTCGATCGGCCTGGGCATCATCGGGCTCATGCCGCTGGCGAGATTGGCCAGCCAGACCCCGACGTTGGCGGCAACCAGCGCGATCGTGACCCACGCACGTGGCGTGGCGCGCAGCAGCCGCTCGACGAAGTCGTCAGCCACCCGCACCACCGGCGGCGTCGGCACCGTGGCCGGACCACAGGTCCGGGCCGGAGCTGCCCGGCATCAGCAGGCCGAAGTGTCGCCAGGCCGCTGCCGTCGCGATGCGCCCGCGCGGCGTGCGCTGCAGGAATCCCTGCTGGATCAGGTAGGGCTCGAGCACGTCCTCGATCGTGTCGCGCTCTTCGCCGATCGCGGCAGCCAGGTTGTCGAGGCCGACCGGGCCGCCGGAAAACTTCTCGATCACCGCCAGCAGCAGCTTGCGGTCCATCACGTCGAAGCCGATCGCGTCGACGTCGAGCATGCGCAGCGCGGCGTCGGCGATCGCCGCGTCGATCCCGCCCTGCGCCTTGACCTCGGCGTAGTCGCGCACACGCCGCAGCAGCCGGTTGGCGATGCGCGGCGTGCCGCGCGAGCGGCGCGCGATCTCGCGCGCGCCGTCGGCGGTGGTCGGCGCGCCCAGCAGCAGCGCCGAGCGCGCGACGATGCTGGTCAGGTCGTCGACGTCGTAGAACTCGAGCCGCGCGACAATGCCGAAGCGGTCGCGCAACGGGTTGGTCAGCATGCCGGCGCGCGTGGTCGCGCCGATCAGCGTGAACGGCTGCAGGTCGAGCTTGATCGAGCGCGCGGCCGGCCCTTCGCCGATCATGATGTCGATCTGGAAGTCCTCGAGCGCCGGGTACAGGATCTCCTCGACGACCGGCGACAATCGATGGATCTCGTCGATGAACAGCACGTCGTTGCGGTCGAGGTTGGTCAGGATCGCGGCCAGGTCGCCCGGCCGCTCGAGTACCGGTCCCGAGGTCTGCCGCAGGTTCACGCCCATCTCGGCGGCGACGATGTGCGCCAGCGTGGTCTTGCCGAGCCCGGGCGGGCCGAACAGCAGCAGGTGGTCGAGTGCTTCGCCGCGGCCCCGCGCCGCGGAGATGAAGATCTCGAGCTGCTCGCGGATCTTCGCCTGCCCGACGTAGTCGGCGAGCCGGCGCGGGCGCAGCGCGCGCTCGACCGCCTCCTCGGCGGGCGAGGCCGCCGCGGGAGTGATCAGGCGGTCGTGCTCGATCATGACTTGGCCAGCAGTTTCAGCGCCTGCTTGATGCCGTCGGACACGGCGGTGCCTGGCGGCAGCTGGCGGATCGTCGCCGATGCCTCGCGCTCGGAGTAGCCGAGCGCGAGCAAAGCGTGCAGCACGTCGATGCCGGCCTCGCCACCGGCTGCAGCGGTCCCGGCGGCACCGACCTCGGGGGCGAGCTTGCCCTTGAGCTCGAGCAGCAGCCGCTCGGCGGTCTTCTTGCCGATTCCCGGCACTTTCTGCAGCCGGCCGGATTCCTGCATCGCGACCGCCTGCGCGAGATCGGCGACCGACATGCCCGAGAGCACCGCCAACGCGGTGCGCGGGCCGACGCCGGAGATGCGGACGAGCTGCCGGAACGCGTCGCGCTCGTCGGCGCGCAGGAAGCCGTAGAGCAGGTGCGCGTCCTCGCGAACGACCTGCTGCGTGAGCAGCGTGATCCGCTCGCCGGCGGCCGGCAGGTCGTAGAAGGTGCTCATCGGCACGTCGACCTCGTAGCCGACACCGCCGACGTCGACGAGCAGCGTGGGCGGACGCTTGTCGAGCAGGGTACCGTGCAGTCGGCCGATCATGCCCGGATCTTACCGGAGCCTGCCGCCGCGCATTCCGGTGGCGCCCGCCGCGCCGGTCATCGTCGCCGCGTGCGCGTGGCAGATCGCGCAGGCCAGTGCGTCGGCCGCGTCGGTGGACGGCAGGCCGGGCAGGCCCAGCAGGCGCTGGACCATCGCCTGCACCTGCGATTTCGCCGCCCGGCCATGGCCGACCACGGCCTGCTTGACCTGCAGTGCCGTGTACTCGTGCACGGCCAGGCCATGGGCGACCAGCGTCGTGATCGCCGCGCCGCGCGCCTGTCCGAGCAGCAGCGTCGACTGCGGGTTGACGTTGACGAAGACGATCTCGGCGACCGCCAGTGCCGGGCGGTATTGAGCGACCACTTCCGAGATGCCCTCGTGGATCGTCTTGAGCCGCGGCGGCAGCGCGCCGGGCGCGATGCGGATGACGCCGCTGGCCACGTAGCGCAGGTCGCGGCCCTGCACGTCGATGACGCCGAAGCCGGTCAGGCGCAGGCCCGGGTCGATGCCGAGGATGCGCACCGTGCCCGGTCTCAGTGCCGGAAGTGCCGTACGCCGGTGAACACCATCGCAATGCCGCGTTCGTCGGCGGCCGCGATCACCTCGTCGTCGCGCACCGAGCCGCCAGGCTGGATCACCGCGGTCGCGCCGACATCGGCCACCACGTCGAGCCCATCGCGGAAGGGGAAGAACGCATCCGACGCGACCACCGAGCCGGCCAGCTGCAGGCCGGCGTTGGCTGCCTTGATCGACGCGATGCGCGCCGAGTCGATGCGGCTCATCTGTCCGGCGCCGACGCCGAGCGTCATGGCTTCGCCGCAGAACACGATCGCGTTGGACTTGACGAACTTGGCGACCCGCCACGCGAACAGCAGGTCCTCGAGCTGCGCGTCGGTGGGCGCACGCCGGGTGACGACCTTCAGCTCGGCCAGAGTCATCTCGCGGTTGTCGGCGCTCTGGATCAACAGGCCCGAGCCGACCCGCTTGACGTCCTGCGCGTTGCGGCCGCGCTGCCAGTCGGTGGCGCCGTCGCGCCTGACCTCGTCGAGTGCGATCTCGAGCACGCGGGCGTTGGCCTTCGCCGAGAACACCTGCCTCGCTTCGTCGGTGTACGACGGCGCGAGCACCACCTCGACGAACTGCTTCGAGACCGCGCGTGCCGCGTCGCCGTCCACCGGGCGGTTGAACGCGATGATGCCGCCGAACGCCGACGTGGGGTCGGTTCGGAACGCGCGCGCATACGCGCCCGCCGCGTCGGTGCCCAGCGCCACCCCGCACGGGTTCGCGTGCTTGACGATCACGCAGGCGGGCGTGTCGAAGCTCTTCACGCACTCCCAGGCCGCGTCGGCGTCGGCGATGTTGTTGTACGACAGCTCCTTGCCCTGCAGCTGGCGCGCGGTGACCAGCGACCCGGGCGCCGGATGCAGGTCGCGGTAGAACGCCGCGCGCTGGTGCGGGTTCTCGCCGTAGCGCAGGTCCTGCAGCTTGACGAAGCGGCCGTTGGCCTGGCCGGGGAACTCGCCGCGCGTGCCGTCCGGGGCGAGCGACGACAGGTAGTCGGAGATCGCGCCGTCGTAGTTGGAGATCGCGTTGAACGCGGCCACCGCCAGCGCGAAGCGGCTCGCATCGGACAGCCCGCCGGTCTCGCGGATCTCGGCGAGCGCGCCCGCGTACTGCGAGGCGTCGGTCAGCACGCCGACCCCGCGCCAGTTCTTGGCGGCCGAACGCACCATTGCGGGGCCGCCGATGTCGATGTTCTCGATCGCATCGTCGAGCGTGCAGTCGGCGCGCGCCACCGTGGCTTCGAACGGATACAGGTTCACGACCAGCAGGTCGATCGGCGCGATGCCGTGCGCGGCGATCGCCTGCATGTGTGCGTCGAGCTCGCGCCGCGCGAGCAGCCCGCCGTGGATCGTCGGGTGCAGCGTCTTGACGCGTCCGTCGAGCATCTCGGGAAAGCCGGTGTGGTCGGACACCTCGACGACCGGGATACCGTGCTGCGCGAGCAGCCGGGCGGTGCCGCCGGTGGAGAGGATCGCGATGCCGAGACCGGCGAGCGATCTCGCGAGCTCGGCAACGCCGGTCTTGTCGGAGACGCTGATCAGCGCGCGGCGAACGGCGCGCGTCATGAGCGCAACATCCCGTGCTGCTGAAGCTTCTTGCGAAGGGTGTTGCGGTTGATGCCGAGCATCTCGCTGGCCCGCAGCTGGTTGCCGTGGGCCTCGCGCATCACGACCTCGAGCATCGGCCGCTCGACGGCCTGGATCACCATCTCGTAGATCGAGCACGGCTGCGTGCCCTCGAGGTCGTTGAAGTAACGCTCGAGGCTGCGAACGACCGCATCGTCCAGAGTGGGCTGTCTGCTCATGCTGCGTCGCTCCGCAGGAACCTGGTGTCGTTGGCAGCGCCGGAGACGGGCTTCGCCGCGGCGAAGCTGCCGGCCTGCACAAGGAATCGCTCGACCGCGGCCAGCTGGGCCGGCGCGTCGTCGAGCGCGTTGAAGTCGCGCAGGAAGCCTTGCGCGCCCGGCCGTCCGGCCAGGTACCATCCGACGTGCTTTCGCGCGCTGCGCACGCCGCGCACTTCGCCGTGGAATGCGTAGTGATCGAGCAGGTGCTCGCGCAGCAGCGCGGCGATCTCGGCGTCGCCGGGTTCGGGCAGCAGTTCGCCGGTTTCGAGAAAGTGCGCGATCTCGCGAAAGATCCACGGTCGACCCTGCGCGGCGCGCCCGATCATCACCGCGTCGGCGCGGGTCGCGCGCAACACGTCGCGCGCCGCCTGCGGCGAGTCGATGTCGCCGTTGGCGACCACCGGAATCGAGACCGCTGCCTTGACCTCGCCGACCGTCGCGTATTCGGCGCGTCCGCCGAAGGCGCAGGCGCGCGTGCGACCGTGCACCGCGAGCATCGCGGCGCCTGCGGCCTCGAAGGCGCGCGCCAGCCGCACGGCGTTGCGCGTCGACGGCGACGGACCGGTTCGCAACTTGACCGTGACCGGAACGTCGACCGCGCGCGCGACGGCGTCGACGATCGCGATCGCCAGAGGTTCGTCGGCCATCAGCGCGGATCCTGCCGCGACGCTGCAGACCTTCCTTGCCGGGCAGCCCATGTTGATGTCGATGACCTGTGCGCCGCGATCGACGTTGTAGCGTGCGGCCTCGGCCATCATCGCCGGGTCGGCACCGGCGATCTGCACGGCTCTCGGCTCGATCTCGCCGTCGTGATCGGTGCGCCGCGACGTCTTCACGCTGGCCCACAGCCGTGGATTCGACGCCGCCATCTCGGAGACCGCGTAACCCGCGCCGAGCCGCTTGCACAACTGGCGGAACGGCCGGTCGGTGACGCCCGCCATCGGCGCGACGAACACGCGATTGCGCAGCTCGTGCTGGCCGATCTTCATCGTCGTCGGGGTCATCGCGAGCAGGAGCGCGTGCGGTTCGTGTACGAGGGGAGCGCGATTCTAACGAAAACCGCGCTGCCCAAGAAAGCGTGCAGGGCAGCAAACCGGCAAAACGAGACGCTCGGTGAGATTGCAGGCGCAAAAGCGCGCCCGAAGATTCAGCGCGCACGCAGTCCGAACATCAGCGCCTCGGCGAGCCGGTGGCGTAACGGCGCGGTGAGGTCGAGCGCGTCGAGTGCAAGCGACTCGACCCCGGCCAGCGCCGGGATCGTGAACGCTTGCGCCAGCGTGTCGGTGA
>Ga0209477_1000130_pt1 | contig 40913 bp, 38 predicted proteins | sample KloWWTupernatant_FD_187180 | JGI IMG/M metagenome (GOLD analysis project Ga0209477, IMG submission 187180) | Active sludge microbial communities from Klosterneuburg, Austria, studying microevolution and ecology of nitrifiers - Klosterneuburg... | ecosystem: Engineered > WWTP > Aerobic digester >...
CGAGCTGCGGATCGCGCGGACAAAGGCGTCGGCCGCGGCGGGATCCGCGGTGGCAATGACCTCGGTATGGTCGGAGCCGTACTGGCGGATGTGCGCGATGGCCTGGTCGAGCGAGTCCACCACCCGTACCGCGATCACCAGGTCGAGGAATTCGGCGGCGTAGTCCGCTTCCGTCGCCGGCAGCACGCCGGCATCGATGGCCCGGGTGCGCGCATCGCCGCGCACCTCAACCGCGTGCGCGCGCAGTGCGGCGAGCGCCGGCGGCAGGAACTCCTCTGCGATATCGCGATGCACCAGCAGGGTTTCCAGCGCGTTGCACACCCCGGGGCGCGACACCTTGCCATCGATGAGCAGGCCGATCGCCGTGCCGATGTCGGCCGCGCGGTCCACGTACAGGTGGCAGACACCCTTGTAATGCTTGATCACCGGTACCCGCGCATGTTCGGCGACGAAGCGGATCAGGCTCTCGCCGCCGCGCGGGATCGCAAGGTCGACCAGGTCGGTCAGCTGCAGCAGTTCCAGCACGTGCTCGCGCGCGGTGTCGGCGACCAGCGAGACCGCGGCCTCAGGCATGCCAACGTCGCGCAAGGCCGCGTGCAGGCAGGCGGCGATCGCGGCATTGCTGGCCGCGGCCTCGGAGCCGCCGCGCAACAGCACCGCGTTGCCGGCCTTCAGGCACAGCGCCGCGGCTTCGGCGGTCACGTTCGGGCGCGCTTCGTAGATCATCGCCACCAGTCCCAGCGGGATGCGCTGGCGCTCGACCATGATCCCGTTCGGGCGCCGCTCGCTGCGCGTGATCGCGCCCAGCGGGTCCGGCTGCGCGGCGACCTCGCGCAGGGCAGCGGCCATGCCGCGCACCCGCCCCGCATCCAGCAGCAACCGGTCCAGCACGGCCTTGCCGGCACCGGCGGTGGCCGCGCGCCGCAGGTCGTCCGCGTTCGCGCGCAGGACCACGTCCAGGCGGGCCTCCAGTTGCGCCGCCATCGCCACGATCAGGGCGCGCCGGGTGGCGGCGTCGCAGGCCGCGACCGCCGCCTGCGCCGCACGCGCCGCCAGCGCAAGCTGCCGCACGTATCCGCTCATGCCATCGCCTCCTTGCCATCTTCGGGGTGCTGCAACAGGACCAGGTCATCGCGATGCACCAGCGCCTCGCCATAACGAAACCCCAGGATGGTTTCGATCTCGCGGCTGTGGCGGCCGGCGATGCGCGCACCATCGGCGGCGTTGTACTGCGCCTGCCCGCGCGCCAGCACGATGCCGTCTTCCGAGCGCACCTCGACCACGTCGCCGCGCCGGAAATCGCCGGCCACCGCAAGCACGCCGCCCGGCAGCAACGAGGCCCCGCGCAGCAGCGCCGCGCCGGCGCCGGCATCGATCCGCAGCACCCCCGACGCGGGCGCATGCCCCAGCCACTGCTTGCGCGCACTGCGGCGGTTGGCGAGGGCCGCGACCAGGGTCCCGTGCAGCACGCCGGCGCCAAGCGCCGCGACCACGGCCGGATCGCGTCCACAGAACAGGACACTCGGGATGCCCGCGCTTGCCGCCTTGCCCGCGGCTTCCAGCTTGGTGCGCATGCCGCCGGTGCCGAGCGCGCCGGCGCCGCCGCCGGCGGCCTGCAGCAGCTCCGGGGTGACCTGGTCGACCTGCGTGATCGGCCGCGCATCCGGGTCGCGCTGCGGGTGCGCGCTGTACAGCCCGCCGATGTCGGTGGCGATCAGCAGCAGGTCGGCATCGACCAGCGAGGCGACCGCGGCGGCGAGGTTGTCGTTGTCGCCCAGCTTGAGTTCGTCGACGGCGACGGTGTCGTTCTCGTTGACCACCGGCAGCGCGCCAAGCCGCAGCAGTTCCTGCAGGGCGGCGCGCGCATTGAGGTAGCGGCGGCGGTTGCGCAGGTCGTCGTGGCTGAGCAGCACCTGCGCCACCGGTGCCGCCGACAGCGCCTGCCAGAAGCCGATCAGCGCGGCCTGCCCCAGCGCCGCCAGTGCCTGCTTCATCGCGATGCCGTCGCCACCGGCGTTGATCCGCCCGCGCCCGGCGGCGACCGCGCCCGACGACACCAGCACCACCTCGCGCCCCTGTTCGCGCGACTGCGCGATGAAGCGCGCCAGGCCCGCGGCGTGGACGTCGGCCAGGCCGCCGCCCGCGTCCGCCAGCAGGCTGCTGCCGACCTTGAGCACCGCGCGACGCCAGTGCGGCAACGATTGCGGCGTGAACCCGGCCATGGCTCAGCCCAGCGCCGCCAGGCGCGCGTGCAATGCATCCAGGCGCAGGTCCGCGGCGGCACCGGGCGAGGTGCGCGCGGCCAGCGAACCTTCCGGCGTGCGCCCCTGCCCGGCGCTGTCGCCCGACACCGCCGCCGCCTTGTAGGCCTCGCGGAACGGCACCCCGGCGATCGCCGCTTCCACCGCCACGTCGGTGGCGTACATGCCCGCGTCGATCGCCGCGCGCAACCGGTCCTCGCGCCAGCCGATGTTGGCCAGCAGGTCCGGCAGCAGCGCCAGCGCGGCCAGGCCACGGCCGAACCCATGCACGATCGCCCCCTTGCTGGCCTGCAGGTCGCGCTGGTAGCCGGACGGCAGCGACAGCAATTGCTCGATCTCGGTGCGCGCGGCGGCCACGCTGGCGTGGGTGGCGCGCATCAGCTCGATCACGTCGGGGTTGCGCTTGTTGGGCATGATCGAACTGCCGGTGGTGTACTGCGCCGGCAGCGCCACGAAGCCGAATTCGGCGCTGGAGAACAGCGACAGGTCCCAGGCCAGCCGGCGCAGGTCCAGCGTTGCGCTGCCCAGCGCCTCCAGCGCGGCCAACTCGAACTTGCCGCGTGAGAGCTGGGCGTACACCGGCGACACCTGCATGCGCGCGAAGCCGAGCGCTTCGGTGGTGTGTTCGCGATCCAGCGCAAGGTTGACGCCGTAGCCGGCGGCGGTGCCCAGCGGGTTGCAGTCCACCAGCGCCAGGGTGTCGGCGGCGCGCACCGCATCGTCGATGAAGGCTTCCGCCCAGCCGGCCCACCACATGCCCGCCGACGACACCACCGCGCGCTGGATGTGGGTATAGCCGGGGATCGGCAGGTCCCGCTCCGCCCCGGCGCGGTCCAGCGCGACCCTGGCGATCTCGCGCGACAGCAGCGCCAGCTGCGCCAGCCTGTCCTTCAGCCACAGACGCGTCGCCACCAGCACCTGGTCGTTGCGGCTGCGGCCGGTGTGGATCTTTCGGCCGGCATCGCCCAACCGCTCGGTCAGCCGCGCCTCGATGGCGGAATGGCCGTCCTCGAAGCGCGCATCGAGGACGAACCCACCGCGGCGAAAATCGTCCGCCAACGTGGCCAGTTCGCGCTTCAGGCCATCCAGCTCATCGGCGGTCAGGATGCCGATGCGCTGCAGGCCTTCCGCATGCGCGGCGCTGGCGGCGATGTCGTGCAGGAAGAAGTCCCGATCCAGCAGCACGTCGTCGCCGGCCAGGAAGGCCTGGATGCCGGCATCCACCGCCACGCCGGGTTTCTGCCACAGCAGGTTGCTCATGCGCGCACCTCCTCGCCGTCCGCGGGCAACGGGATGCCCGCCAGTTCGTCGAAACCGAACGCCAGGTTGAGGTTCTGCAAGGCCTGCGTGGCCGCGCCCTTGAGCAGGTTGTCCTCGGTTGCAACCACCACCAGGCGCTTGCCATCGCCGCCCAGGGTGAAGCCGCCGAGGTCGACGTGATGGGCTCCTGCAATCCGGCTGACCCACGGCGCCGCGTCCTGCACCCGCACCAGCGGCTCGCCCGCATAGCGGTGGTGGTAACGCGCCAGCACCTCCTCGAGGTCGAACGGGATCGCCAGGTGCATGTTGGCGGTGATGGTCAGCCCGCGGAAATGCGCGGCCACGTGCGGCATGAACTCGATGGGATGGCCCAGCTGCCTCGCCACTTCGCGCTCGTGGACGTGGCCGGCCAGTGCATACGGCATCAGGTTGTCGTGCAGCAGCTCGATGTTGTTGCGGTCGCAGGGAGTGGTGCCCGCGCCGGACCAGCCGGACACGCCGAAGCACTGCACCGGGCCTTCCAGCGCGTTCGCCATCGGCGCGATCGCCAGCTGCATCGCGGTGGCATAGCAGCCGGGATTGCTGATCCGGCGCTGGCCGACGTATTGCGCGCGGGTCAGTTCCGGCAGGCCGTAATACCAGGACGGATCGAAGCGGAAGTCCGCGGACAGGTCGAGCAGCACCACGTCGGCGGCGGCATCGTCGAACTGCTGGACGATGTGCCCGGCCTTGCCGTTCGGCAACGCCAGCACCACCGCATCCGCCCCGAGCTCCGGCAGTTCCTCGTAGGCGGGCGAGCTGTAATGCAGGTCGCCGGCATAGCCCGCGATGTGCGCGGCCAGCGGCTGGCCTTCGCGTTCGCGCGAGGTCACGTAGGCCAGCTCGAACCGCGGATGCCCCGCGAGCAGGCGGATCAGTTCGCCGCCGACATGGCCGCGCGCACCCACCAGGCCGACGCGCAACCCGCTCATGCCGGCTCCTCCAGCGATGCCGGGCGCGCCGCGCAGGTTTCCACGTAGCGTTCGAGCAGGTCGAAACCGGCGGGACCGTACCAGTACACCTTCCACTTCTCCTGCTTGATGCAGCCGTCGGATTCCGCGTAGTAGAACGGATTGACCGGGTTGCCGCGCCGCGAACGCCAGAACAGCCGCGGGTTGGCATCGCGCATCACCTGCCAGACCGCGCGCCCCAGGCCCTCGCCCTGCGCCTCGTCGAGCACCGCGAACTTGTCGAGGTAGATCCCGGCCGCTTCCGAGGTCAGGATCACCGCTGCGCGGTAGTTCTCGCTGACGTAGGCGCGATGCAGCTTCGTCGTCTCGAAATAGTCCGGCAACAGGCGGCGGCCGAACGCGGACTCGATCAGCCCGCGCAGGCGCGGCAGGTCGAAGGCGCCCCAGTGGTCGGCCTGCAGCACGCGCTCGCCGCGCCGCACCAGGGTGCCGGAGCCCTTGTGGGTGAACAGCTCCTTGGCCAGCTCCGCCGGCTTGGTGATCGACACCGACGAGGCCAGCGGCAGGCCATCCAGCAGGTCCTTGATCTGCTCGATCTTCACCCGCATGCCGCCATCGATCCACGGCTGCTGCATCAGGTGGTCGTACTCGGTGGACAGGTTGATCGAATCGATCACCCGGCCGTCCGCATCAAGCAAACCGCCGGTACCGGTCAGGAACACGATCTTGTACGGCTGCAGCACCTGCACCAGTTCGTTCGCGGCGAAATCCGCATTGACGTTGAGGATCTGCCCGCCGACGGTCTCGCCGAGCGAGGCGATCACCGGGATCGAGCCTGCCTGCAGGCTGGCCTGGATCGGGGCGAGGTCGACCCGCTTCACCGCGCCGACCAGGCCGAAGCGCTCGCGGTCCAGGTAATCCGCTTCGAACACGCCGGAGACGATCGAGGTCGCCCGCGCGTCGCCGGCCTGCAACGCCTCGACCAGCTTCAGGTTCTGCGCGTGGAATACGCGCCGCACGATCGCGAGTGCTTCAGGCGAGGTCACCCGCAAGCCGTCGATGGTCTGCTTGGCGATGCCGGCGGCGGCCAGCTCTGCGTCCAACTGCGGGCCTGCGCCATGGATCACGATCGGTGTCAGGCCCACGTCCTGCAGGAACGCCAGCGACGAGGTCAGCGAATCGAGGTCGTCGCGCAGCACCGCGCCACCGACCTTGACCACCGCGAAGCGCGCCGCGTCCAACTGCGAGAAGCGCTTCAGGTACTGCGAGATTTCCTTGGCGCCGCCCATGCTGGAGAGCAGGCGGACGATGGTCTGCCGCGTCTGCGGGTCATGTACGTGCGAGGGGTTCAGCAATGGCGTCACGGTCAGGCGTTCCCGAGGATACGAACGATGGAATCGGCGTAACGTTGCAGTTGTTCGAGCATCACGTATTCGTCGGCGGCGTGGGCCTGGGCGATGTCGCCCGGGCCATACACGAATGCGGTCAGGCCGGCCTGCGAGAACAGCGAGGCCTCGGTCCAGAAATCGACCGCGTTGCCGATCGGCAGGCCGAGCCCGTCGGCGACGTCGCGCGCCAGCAGCCGGCGTTCCTCCGCGCTGGCGGTGTCTCCTGCAGGCAACGATGGCCCGCGGAAGGTTTCCTCATAGCGTTCCAGCGCACCGGCCGTGGCGCAGGCGCCAAAGCGCAGGTGCAAGGCGTCGATGTCGTGCGAGGGCAGCGGGCGGAAACCGAAACGGACCTCGGCGCTCGGCGCGATGATGTTCGCCTTGATCCCGCCCTCGACCTTGCCGATGTTGAAGCGCAGGCCTGCCAGCCCGCCGAAACAGGCACCGGCCTCGGCCTCGACCAGGTCGAGCGCGTTGCCGCCCCAGCGCATCGCCTGGTGCAACGCATTCGCGGTCATCGCCTGCGCACCGGAGGCATGGCCCGCCTCGCCCCTGAACTTCAGCAGCACCGAGCTGATGCCGCGATGCGCCAGCACCGCCTCGCAGCGCGTGGGCTCGGCGATGATCGCCTCCAGGAAGCCGTGGTCGCGCGCCAGGAAGGCGGCGATGCAGCGCGGATCATTGGCTTCCTCGTCCGAGGAGAACAGGAAGGCCGCATCGCCGTTCATCGCGTTCGCCGCGGCGACCAGCGCTGCCGCCGCGCCCTTGATGTCGCAGGCGCCAAGGCCGATCGCACGGTCATGGGTGACCCGCAGCACGTGCGGATCCGCACTCCACGCCTCCGAGGACGGCACCGTGTCGAGGTGCACGTTGAACACCCGTCGCGGATTGCCGCGCACGGCCAGCAGCGACACCGCGCCGTCGCCATGGTCGACGACCTCGCAGCGGAATCCAGGCAGCTGTGCGCGCAGGTAGTCGAAGATCCCGCCGGTGCCGATCAGGCGCGGCGGGTTGCGGGTGTCGAACGCCACCAGGTTCTCGAGGTGGCGCAGGACATCGGGCAGCAATTCAGGCATCCGGCTGCCCGCCGTTGACCTGTGCCCACAGGGTACTGCTCATGCCGAACAGCTTGATGAAGCCTTCGGCCTCCTCGACGCCCCAGTCGGCGGACTGCGCGTAGGTCGCGCCCTTCGAGTTGAGGATGTGCGGCGAGCGCACCGCGACGGCATCGACGCGGCCGCCACTGGTGCGCAGCACCACCTCGCCGTTGACCATCCGCTGCGAGGATGCAAGGAAGGCCTCGAGGTCGGTCTTCAGCGGGTCATGGTAGAAGCCTTCGTACACCAGCTCCACCCACTTGCGCGCCACCTCCGGCTTGCAGCGGTTCTGCTGCTTGGTCAGCACCGCCTCCTCCAGCGCGCGATGCGCGGCCAGCAGCGCAGCCAGGCCTGGCGCCTCGAACACGATGCGGCCCTTCAGGCCGATGGTGGTGTCGCCGGTGTACATGCCGCGGCCGACGCCGTACTGGGCGAACATGGTGTTGAGCTTGGCGAGGATCTTCTCGCCCGCCAGCGCCTGCCCGTCCAGCGCCACCGCTTCGCCGTTGTCGAAGCGCAGCGTCACTTCCAGCGCATCGGCCGGCCATTGCTCGCGGCGCGCGCACCAGCCGCGGGCGCCGTCGCCCGGTGCCTCCCAGGCGTCGATCTCGCCGCCGGACATGGTCAGGCCCAGCAGGTTCTCGTTGATGGTGTAGGCCTTCTGCTTGGCACGCACGCCGAAGCCGCGCTCCTCCAGGTAGGCCTGCTCAAAGGCACGGGTCTGGGTGTGCTGCTTCTGGATCTCGCGGATCGGCGCCACGATGCGGTAGTCGCCCTGCGCCTTCACGGCGAGGTCGAACCGCACCTGGTCGTTGCCCATGCCGGTGCAGCCATGCGCGATCGCGTTGGTGCCCAGCGCGCGGGCGCGCGCCAGGCTGGCGTCCACGATCAGGTAACGGTCGGAGACCAGCAGCGGGTACTGGCCCTGGTAGCCCTCGCCCGCCCACACGAACGGCTTCACGAAGCCGGACCAGATCGCCGGACCGCCGTCGACGGTCACGTGCGAGGCCACGCCCAGCTCTTCGGCACGGGCCTCGATGGTGGCGCGTTCCTCGGCATCCACGCCGCCGGTATCGGCGAACACGGTGTGCACGTTCCAGCCCTGCTCCTGCAGGTAGGGCACGCAAAAGCTGGTGTCGAGGCCGCCGGAGAAGGCGAGGACGATGTCTTTCGAATCGGATGCAGTCATTTGCGTCTCCCCCTCGCCCGCTGGCGGGAAAGGGTTGCTGTGTGGGTGGCTGTCTTATTGCTGGATGAGCGCGGCCATGATCGCCTTCTGCACGTGCAGGCGGTTCTCGGCTTCGTCGATGGCGACGCAGCGCGGCGAATCCATCACCGCGTCGGTGGCCTTTACGTTGCGGCGCAACGGCAGGCAGTGCGAAAAGACGCCGTCATTGGTCAGCGCCATCTTGGCTTCATCGACGATGAAGTGCTTGTAGCGGTCGCGGATGGGCTTCTCCGGCTCCCAGTTGCCGAAGAACGGCAGCGCGCCCCAGCTCTTGGCATAGACCACGTCGGCGCCGGCGTAGGCGCTCTCGATGTCGTGACTGACCTGGAGCGAGCCGCCGCTTTCCGCCACGTTCTGCGCGGCCCAGCCCATGTAGCGCTGGTCCAGCACGTAGTCCGGGGTCGGGCACAGCAGGGTCACGTCCATGCCCATGCGGGTGGCGATGGTCAGCGCCGAATTGGCCACCGCGGTGTTCAGCGGCTTCGGGTGGTAGGTCCAGGTCAGCACATACTTCTTGCCGCGCAGGTCGCTGGTACCGAAGCGTTCCTGCAGCGCCAGCGCGTGCGCCAGCTCCTGGCAGGGATGGGTGATGGTCTCCATGTTGATGACCGGCACCGGCGAATACTTCGCAAAGGACTCCAGGACGATGTCCTCGCGGTCGCGCTGCCAGTCGACGAACTTCGGGAACGCGCGCACGCCGATCAGGTCCACGTAGCGCCCCAGCACCCGCGCCACTTCCGCGATGTGCTCTTCGGTGTCGCCGTCCATCACCGTGCCGAGGTCGAATTCGATCGGCCAGGCGTCCTTGCCCGGCTGCAGCACGATGGCATGCCCGCCCAGCTGGAACGCGCCCAGCTCGAAGCTGGTGCGGGTGCGCATCGACGGGTTGAAGAACACCAGCGCGATCGAGCGGCCTTTCAGCGCATCCCCCAGCGGCTCCCGCTTGAAACGCGCGGCATCCGCCAGCAACGCATCGAGCTCGGCGCGCTGCCAGTCCTGGGTATTGAGGAAGTGCTTCATTCGGAGTGCCTCGGGTGGGGAGGTTTGCGGTGGCCGGAAACGAAAAAACCCAGCCGGCGGGCTGGGTTTCGGAAGGTGACGCGCACGCATGCGATCCGGATTACCCAGCGGGATGTCGGGATTCCGGTCGGCGCGCGCGCGAGGTCATGCCGGAGGCCATCCGGGCGGAGTCTGCGTGGCGCGTGGCGAGGTGGGCGTTCATCTGGCCGCGATGCTCGCATGCCGCGCTGCAGCATGCAACTCCCCGGCGCCGGTCACGGGCCTGCCATCGGTTGCGGAGTGATCGAGACCCGCACCCGCAGGCGGTTGCCCGGGTCCTGCGCCAGCCGGGTCCTGAACTTGCTGCCCTTGTAGGCGTAATCGACGTCGTAGGCGATCGGCCGGCGGTACTCGCGCACCACCGGTGCCATCCGGCAGTTGCTCAGGCCGGCCTCCCGCTCTTCCTTGCTGGTGGCGCCATCCAGCCTGTCCTTGACCGCGCTGACGACCTTCGACAGGCCGTTGCCGGAAGGCTGCCTGGCATCGCAGACCCGCTCCATGCGGGTGGCGCGCAGGGTCTGGTAAACCGGACTGACGGCCAGCACCTGGGCGTAGTCGAAGCGCACGTTTTCCTGCGGGACCACGGTCTCGCGCACGACCTCCTGCGCGTGCACGCGCGGCGCCACCAGCAGGCCGGCAACGGGCACGAACAGGCAACACAGGGCAAGGCGCAGCATCGCGCCAGTCTATCGGCGCGATGCTGCCGGCGGATGAATCGCCGCTGTGCGGCCCGCTACAATGCGGCATCCCACGCGCGTGACGCCATGAACCCGTCTTCCAGCAGGTTGCATCTCCACAACACCCTGACCCGCCGGCTCGAACCGTTCGCACCGCTCGATGCCGCCTGCCCGACGATGTACGTCTGCGGCCCCACCGTCTACAACTACGTGCACATCGGCAACGCCCGCGGGCCGGTGGTGTTCGGGGTGCTGGCCGCGCTGCTGCGGCGGCGTTTCGGCGGCCTGCGCTACGCCCGCAACATCACCGACGTGGACGACAAGATCAACGCGGCGGCGCGGGACCTCGGCGTGCCGATCGCCACGATCACCGACCAGTACGCCGCCGCCTATCGCGACGACATGGCCGCGCTGGGGGTCTCGGGTGAATTCGCCCCGGACATCGAGCCTGCGGCCACCGCGCACATGCCGCAGATGATCGCGATGATCGAACGCCTGATCGCCGATGGACACGCCTATGCAGCGGAAGGCCACGTGCTGTTCGCGGTATCGAGCTTCGACGGCTACGGCAAGCTGTCGCGCCGCGACACCGAGGAAATGCTGGCCGGCGCGCGCGTCGAAGTGGCCCCTTACAAGCGTGATGCCGGCGATTTCGTGCTGTGGAAGCCGTCCGGCGACGACCTGCCCGGCTGGGACTCGCCCTGGGGCCGGGGCCGCCCCGGCTGGCATATCGAGTGCTCGGCGATGGCCGAGGCCCACCTGGGCGAAACCATCGACATCCACGCCGGCGGCGTGGACCTGCAGTTCCCGCACCACGAGAACGAAGTGGCGCAGAGCGAATGCGCGCACGGCGGCGCACCGTTCGCGCGCTTCTGGCTGCACAACGGCATGCTGAACTTCGGTGGCGCCAAGATGGCCAAGTCGGTCGGCAACATCCAGCGCGTGCACGACCTGGTGCGCCAGCACCCGCCGGAAGCGCTGCGCTACGCGCTGCTCTCTGCGCACTACCGGCAGCCGCTGGAATGGTCGGATGGGCTGATCGAGCAGTCGGTGCGCACGCTGGACCGGCTGTACGGCACCCTGCGCGACCTGGCCGAGGTCGAGGCCGACGTCGCGATTCCCGGCAGCATCGAAGCCGCGCTCGATGACGACCTCAACACGCCGCAGGCGCTGGCCGAGATCGCGCGCATCGCCGGCGAGGCGCGCAGGGCGGATTCGGCTGCCGAAAAGGCCCGGCTGAAGACGGAACTGCTCGGTGCCGGGCGCGTGCTCGGCCTGCTTCAGCAGGCGCCGGCGGACTGGTTCGCGCGCGGCGCGGGCAACGACGACGACGCCCGCATCCAGGGCCTGATCGACGAACGCATCGAAGCGAAGAAGTCGCGCGACTTCGCCCGCGCCGACGCGATCCGCCAGCAACTGGCCGACGAGGGCATCCTGCTGGAAGACACGCCGCAAGGCGTGCGCTGGAAGCGCGCATGAGCGGCACGGTGTTCCCGCTCGAACCCACCGCCGCCGACGCGCAGGCCGCGATCGCCGAGGAATTCGCGTTCTTCGGTGACTGGTCGGAGCGTTACCAGTACCTGATCGACCTCGGCCGCAAGCTGCCGCACCTCCCCGACGACTGCAAGGTCGAGCAGCACCGCCTGCACGGCTGCCAGTCGCTGGTGTGGGTGGTCGCCTCCGGCGATGCGTCGCGGCTCGACTTCACTGCCGCCAGCGATTCGGCGATCGTCTCCGGGCTGGTGTTCCTGGCCCTGCGTGTCTATTCGGGGCGAAGTGCCGCCGAGATCCTCGCCACCGAGCCCGACTACATCGCCGCGATCGGGCTTGCCCGGCACCTGTCGCCGACGCGCAGCAACGGCCTTGCCGCGCTGCTGGCCTTCATCCGCGAACACGCACGCACCGCGCCGGCGGCATGACCGAAGCCGCCGCGTCCCCGCTGCAGGCCGCGGGTTTCCGCTGGCTGTTGCTGTACCGCATCCTGACCCTGCTCTCCTACCAGGTGGTCGCGGTGACGGTGGGCTGGCATGTCTACGAAATCACCGGCGACCCGTGGTCGCTGGGCCTGATCGGGTTGGCCGAGGTGATCCCGTTCTTCTGCGTGGCGCCGTTCTCCGGCTACCTGGTCGACCACCTGCCGCGACGCAAGCTGGGCGCCGCCGCATGCACGGTGCTGGCGGTGAATGCCGGGGTGCTGGCGCTGGTCGCCTCCGGGGGGCTGGCAACGGACGGGACCTGGCCGATCTATGCGGCGATCGCAGTGGGCGGCGTCGGCCGCTCCTTCCTCGGCCCGGTCTACAACGCGCTGTTCGCGCGCGCACTCAAGCGCGAGCAGTTCGCGCGCGGCGCCGGCATGGGCAGCGTGGTGTTCCAGGCCGGGCTGGTGCTGGGCCCGGCGATCGGCGGTCTGCTGGTGGGCGCCGCCGGCAAGTCGGTGGCGTATGCGCTGGCGGCGGGGTTCGCGATCGCCGCCGCGCTGGCGCTGCTGCGAATGCCGGTCACCGAGCCCGCCCCGCAACTGCAGCGCGGCCCGGTGCTGGCCAGCATCGGCGAAGGCCTGCGCTTCGTGTTCGGCCACCAGGTCCTGCTGGCCGCGCTGGCGCTGGACATGTTCGCGGTCCTGTTCGGCGGCGCGATCTCGCTGGCGCCGGCCTTCATCAAGGATGTGCTGCACGCCGGCCCGGAGGCGCTGGGGATCCTGCGCGGCGCGCCCGCGCTGGGCTCGGTGGCGGTGGCGGTGTGGCTGTCGCGGCATCCGCTGCAGGCCAACGCCGGCCGCATCCTGCTGGCCGCGGTGGTCGGCTTCGGCGCGTGCATGGTCGGCTTCGGGCTGAGCCAGGTGTTCTGGTTGTCGGCGCTGTTCCTGCTGCTGTCGGGCGTGTTCGACGGGGTTTCGGTGGTGCTGCGCACCACCATCCTGCAGCTGGCTACCCCGGACGCGATGCGCGGCCGGGTGTCTTCGGTCAACAGCATCTTCATCAGCTCGTCGAATGAGCTCGGCGCGTTCTACGCCGGTTCGATGGCGCGCCTGCTGGGACTGGTGCCGGGCGTGGTGCTGGGCGGATTCGTGACCATGGGCGTGGCCGCCTTCACCGCCGCAAAGGCACCGAAGCTGCGCAGGCTGGACCTGCGCGAGCTCCAGTAACGGGAAACCCCGCCGCAGCGGGGTTCCCGGGCACCGCAACACGGCAGGCTCAGTCGCCCATCTGCTTCTGCAGGTGCTCCCAGCGCTCCTGCGCGTCGATCGTGCGCTCCGCCTGCGGACGCGCCTCGAGGCGGTCCAGGCCGATTTCCTCGCCGGTATCCACGCAGTAGCCGTAGTCGCCGCCATCGACCCGCTTGAGGGTGCTGTCGATCTTGCCGATCAGCTTGCGGTAGCGGTCGCGGGTGCGCAGTTCCAGCGCATTCTCGGTCTCGCGGCTGGCGCGCTCGGCCTCGTCGCCGACGTCGCGCACTTCTTCCTTGAGGTTCTCGATGGTCTGCTTGGATTCATCGACCAGTTCCGCGCGGCGCACCAGCAGCATCTGCCGGAAATATTCCAGCTGCAGCGGGCTCATGTACTCCTCGTCCGCGGACGGCCTGTAGCCGGGGGGGATGATCGGGCGGCCGCTGGCATCGTCGGTCTGGTACGGCACGACCTTGTACTTGCCCTTCGGCACCGGCGCCGACGTGCGCGCGGCCACCGACACTGCCACCGCGACCTTGCCGAGCTTGCGCGGATGCGGCGGCGGCGGGACCACCACCGGCCGCGCGGGCGCAACGGCCGGCTTGGCGACCTTCGCTGCAGGCGTGGCCTTCGCTGGTGCGGGCTTCGCTGGTGCGGGCTTCGCGGCCTCGGCGGGCTTGGCTGCAGGCGCGGGCTTCGCAGCCGGGGCAGGCTTGGCGGCAGGCGCGGGCTTCGCCGCGGCAGGCGCCGGCTTGGGCACCGCAACGGGCTTCGCCGCCGCCGCGACCGTCCTGGCAACAGCCTTGGGTGCAGGTGCCGCCGGCTTGGCAGCGACTTTCCGTGCCGCGGGCACTGGCTTCTTCACCGCTACCGCCTTCTTCGCCGGCGCAGCCTTCCTCGCAACCGGCTTGCTGGCGGGCGCTGCCTTCTTCGCAACCGCCTTCCTGGCCGGCGCGGCCTTCTTCGCCACCGCCTTGCGGGCGGGCGCGGGTTTCTTCGCAACCGGCTTCTTCGCCGCGGGCTTGGCGGCCTTCTTGGCGGCCACCGGCTTCTTCACAGGCGCCTTCGCGGCGGGCTTCTTGGCCGGCTTGGCGGCCTTCTTCACGGTTTTCTTCGCTGCCACGAGCAGGTATTCCTCATGTTCCCTTGAGGCGGGAAAGCGGGCTGTTATACCCTGACGGGCACACAGCGGCAACCGCGCAACATTGCGCCACGCCGCGTTCAAGGCCCGTGACCGACCCATCCTTCATCAGTACGGCGCTGATCGCCCTGCTGCGCGGCTACAAGCGCTGGATCAGCCCCCTGCTCGGCACCCGCTGCCGGTTCGTGCCCTCCTGTTCGGAGTACGCGATGGAGGCGATTGCCCGCTTCGGCGCGCTCAAGGGCGGCTGGCTCGCGCTCCGCCGCATCGGCCGCTGCCATCCCCTGCATCCGGGCGGGCACGACCCGGTGCCACCCCCCAAGGAAGCCCCATGACTTCGACGCTGATCGTCAATGCCCGCCTCGTCAACGAAGGCCGCGAGTTCGACGGCGACCTGCGTTTTTCGAACGGACTGATCGACGAAATCGGCCGCGGCCTGTCCGCGCGCGCCGGGGAGACCGTGGTCGACGCCGCCGGCCGTCGCCTGCTGCCGGGGATGATCGACGACCAGGTCCATTTCCGCGAACCGGGGATGGAATACAAGGCCGATATCGCCAGCGAATCCGCGGCGGCGGTAGCCGGCGGCCTGACCAGTTTCATGGACATGCCCAACACCAGCCCGCCGACGCTGGATGCCGACGCGCTGGAGGACAAGTACCGCCGCGCCGCGGGCCGTTCGCGCGCGAACTACGGCTTCTACATGGGCGCCAGCAACGACAACCTGGCCGCGGTCCGCGCGATCGACCCGCGCGCCACGCCCGGGTTGAAGGTGTTCATGGGCGCGTCCACCGGCAACATGCTGGTCGACGACCCGGAGACCCTGGACGCGATCTTCCGCGACACCCCGGTGCCGATCATCACCCACTGCGAGGACACCCCGACCATCGACGCCAACCTCGCGCTGTTCCGGGCGAAGCATGGCGACGCCATCCCGGTCGAATGCCACCCGGACATCCGCTCCCGCGAGGCCTGCATCAAGTCGACCCGGCTGGCGCTGGAACTCGCGCGCCGGCACGGCACCCAATTGCACGTGTTGCACATCTCCACTGCCGACGAACTGGCGCTGTTCGAGCAGGGCCCGCTGATCCGTGCCGACGGCAGCCGCAAGCCGATCACCGCCGAGACCTGCGTGCATTTCCTGCGCTTCGCCCGCGCCGACTACGCGCGGCTTGGCAACCTGATCAAGTGCAACCCGGCGATCAAGGACGAGGCCGACCGCCAGGCGCTGATCGACGCGCTGGCCGACGACCGCATCGATGTCCTCGCCACCGACCACGCCCCGCACACGCTGGAAGAAAAGGCGAAGCCCTACGCGGCTGCGCCCAGCGGCCTGCCGCTGGTGCAGTTCGCGCTCAACGCGGCGCTGGAACTGGTGCACGAAGGCCGGCTGAGCACCGCCCAGGTCGTCCAGAAGTTCGCGCATGCGCCGGCGCAGTTGTTCGACGTGGCCAACCGCGGCTTCCTGCGCGAAGGTTACGCAGCCGATCTCGTGATGATCGACGACACCCCGTTCACCGTGCAACGCGGCGACGTGCTCAGCAGGTGCGGCTGGTCGCCGTTCGAGGGCACCACCTTCCGTTCGCGGATCGCCGCGACCTGGGTCAACGGCGTGCTGGCCTGGGACGGCTCGGCACTGGTCGGCGATCCTGCCGGCCAGCGCCTCCGATTCGACCGCTGATGCGCCGCGTCCTGCTCCCGCTGCTGCCCTGCTTCGCCCTCGCCGGCATCGCCGCTGCGCAGTCGGTTGCGGGCGATGCCAGTCCGATGGTCGGCGGCGAAGGCGCGGTCCCGGCCCGCGCCACCCGCCTGCCCGCCTCCGCGCAGCAGGGCGCGATGGTGCTGGGCGTGACCCATCCGGCGGCGACCGTGGAACATGCCGGCCGCAGCCTGCGGGTAACCACGTACGGCAGCTTCGCATTCGGCATCAGCCGCGATCAGACCGGCGAGGCTATCGTGCGGATCCGGCAACCGGCCAGCGGCTGGATCGAGCACCGGGTCGCCATCACCCCGCGTGACTGGCCGGTCGAGCGCATCGACGGCGTGCCGCCCGCGACCGTGAACCCACCCAAGGCGATCGCCGAACGCATCGAGCGAGAGCAGGCGCGCGTGGTCGCGGTGCGCAGCCGCGACGATGCCCGCACCGGTTTCGCGCAAGCCTTCATCTGGCCGGTGCAGGGCCGCGTCAGCGGCCGCTTCGGCAACCAGCGCGTGTACAACGGCACCCCGAAGTCGCCGCATTCGGGCATGGACATCGCCGCGCCGAACGGAACGCCGGTCAAGGCGCCCGCCGACGGCGTGGTCAGCTTCGCGGACGCCAGCCTCTACCTGACCGGCGGCACCATGGTGCTCGACCACGGCCACGGCATCAGCAGCAATTTCCTGCACCTGTCGCGGATCGATGCGCGGGTCGGCGACGTCGTCAAGCAAGGCGACGTGATTGGCGCGGTGGGCGCGACCGGACGCGCCACCGGGGCGCACCTGCACTGGGGCATGAACTGGTTCGATGTGCGCATCGACCCGCTGCTGGTGCTTGAGCGCAAGTAGCCCTTGTCTCCCCCGCTTGCGCGAAGCGCAGGGTGAGGTTGGGAGGGTGTGCTTTTGTCGCGAATCCCGACCAGCCGCACCCCACCCCAACCCTCCCCTGCTTCGCAAGGGTGGGGGCGGACCTCAGGCGTTCCTGCCACTCACGGATGCGACCGCATCGTGCGGATGCAGGCTCTCGAAATGCGCCACCCGCACCTGCCACGCGCTGACCCGCGGATCCGTCGCCAGCGCGGCGGCCACCCGGCGCGCGGCGTCTTCGCAGAACATCAGGTTGGCCGCGTTGAGCTCGGCGAAGGCCTGTTCGTCCTCGCGCTTGACCGCGGTCTGCACCGGCGTGCCGAGCGCGGCTTCCACCGCATCCACCAGCGCCTTCAACGGCAATTCGTCGAATGCCGGCTTCAGTTCCACCCGCAGCTCGGCGCGGCTGCGCTGCGCGTGCGGGGTTGCGGCAAGCCCGCGCTCCGATGCCAGCCAGTCGCGCACCGCATCGTTCGACAGCGGGCGCACCCCGGCGAAATCCGTGGCGAAGCGTTGCGCATTGACCTGCCGCGACAGCGCCGCCGAGGCCGGGCAAGTGCTCGAGTATTCGACCGAGAACGCCAGCGACAGCTGCAGGTGGCCGTCGCGCAACTCGGCCTCCAGCGCCACCGGGTAATTCTTCCAGCCGCTGTTGCCACTGGCCAGCGCCGGCCGCAGCAACAGGTGGTCGTAGCGCAGGCGCAGGCGCGCACGCGACGACAATCCCTGCTGCGAGGCGATGCACGATTCCAGCAACTTGCGCAGCGCGGGCGCGCTCAGCGCCTCGTTCGCCAGCGACTCCTGCAGCTGCAGGTACAGCCGCGACATGTGGATGCCGCGCGCGGCGGCGTCGCCAAGGTCGACCGCGACATCCACCTGTGCCGGCACGTGCAGTGCCTGGCCGTGCTCGCCCTGGAGGCGGATCGGCAGGGCCATCGCGTCCATCCCGACCCAGTCCAGCGGCCGTGCCAGCGCGGGCGCATCGGCGGCGACATCGGGGAGCGACGAATGACGGGAGCGGTTGTGCATCGCGCCATTGTACCGGCGCGGAGGTGACCACCCGTGCAACGCTGCGTGCCCCGTCCTGGCGCGATCAGCCGCGGGCGGCGCGCCAGGCGGTCGCCAGTGCGCCAAGCCGCGGCAGCGCTGGCGGCTTGCCCTGCGCGTGGCGTTGCAGGCGGCCACGGACCACCGCGGCATGGATGCGCCCCGGCCGGGTGCCGTCGCCGGGCGGCGGCCATTGCGCCAGCAACCCGCGCGACCAGCCGCGGACGTCAAGGTCGCCCAGCGGCGTCGCGCCGTCCGGATGGCGCATCGCGCGCTCGGCCAGCAGCGACAGCACCACGTTGCGCGCCGGCGCCGGGGCGACACTGTCGAACAGGTGCTGGGCAACCCCGGCCACCGCTTCTGCGTACGGCTCCAGGGCGAAGATCGCGCCATCAAGGTTGGCCGGGCGCTCGCGGCTCGCGCGCAGCGCCGGCAGGCAGGCCGCCAGGTTGTCCCAGGGCGCCTGCACCCTCTGCAGCGCAAGCCCCAGCGGGTGCCGGCGCGCGCCGCGCGACCAGCCATCCAGTTCCTCGGCCCACCAGCCCAGCTTGGCATCGCCCGGGAGCGGGTCCTGCCCGCCCCACGCCGCGTCGCCGAGTTCGTCGCGCAGGGCGAACCAGGCCTGCGCACGCTCGCGCTGGGCCGCCGGCACGAACACTTCGGCCACCGCCCATTCCGGCCAGCGCGCCCGCCACTTGGCGAGGAACGCCTGCAAGGCGTCGACGTCGCTCATCGCAGCGACGCCCACAAGCCAGGATCCAGCAGGTCGTGCACGCGGTCGGCCAGGGCGTCGCCACCCCAGTCCCGCGGGTCGTCGTCGTCGCGGCGGTAGCCCCACAGCGCCACCACCGAACGCATCCCGGCCGCGCGCGCGGACGCGATGTCGCGCTGGTCGTCGCCGACGTAGGCGCAATCCCCGATCGCGACCCCCAGCTGCTCGGCCGAATGCAGCAACGGCAACGGATGCGGCTTGCGTTCCGGCAGGGTGTCGCCGCCGACCAGGATCGCGCTGCGGGTGTCCCAGCCGAGCGCCGGCATGACCTGCACCGCCAGGTATTCCGGCTTGTTGGTGACGATGCCCCAGCGGCTGCCGGCGGCCTCGATCGCGTCCAGCAATTCGGCCACGCCATCGAACAGCAGGCTGTGCCTGCCGAGTTCGCCTTCGTAGGTGTCGAGGAATTCTCGGATCAGCTCCGCCGGCACCTCGCCGCCCAGTTCGGGGAAGGCGGCCGCGCTCATCGCCCGCGAACCCTTCGACACGTGCGGGCGCAGTTCGTGCAGCGGCATCGGTGCGCGCCCGCGCGCCGCGCGCATGCGGTTGACCGTGGCCAGCATGTCCGGCGCGCTGTCCAGCAGGGTGCCGTCGAGGTCGAACAGCACCAGTTTCGGGAACGCATGCGCGGTCATGCGCGTGCTTCGACCGGGCCGGGCTTGCGCGCGCAGGCGAGGTAATTCACGTCGGTGCGCGACGACAGCCGCGCGCCGTTGCGCCACGGCTCGTACATCAGGCCGCTGACGTCCTCCAGCTGCAGGCCGGCGTCACGCAGCCACCCGGCCAGTTCCGATGGCCGGATGAAGTCGCGGTAGCGGTGGGTGCCGCGCGGCAGCAGGCGGGCGACGTACTCGGCGCCGACGATCGCCAGCGCGAACGCGGCCGGGGTGCGGTTCAGGGTGGACAGGAACAGTTGCCCGCCGGGTTTCAGCAGCCGCGCGCAGGCTTCGATCACGGATGCCGGGTCCGGCACGTGCTCCAGCATTTCCATGCAGGTGACCGCGTCGAACGCCGGTGGCGCGTCCGCGGCCAGCGCCTCGACCGCCAGCGCGCGGTACTCGACCTTGATCCCGGACTCGAGCCCATGCAGGCGCGCGACCTTCAGCAGGTTCGGGGCCAGGTCGATGGCGGTGACCCTTGCCCCGGCCCGTGCCAGCCCCTCGCTGAGCAGGCCGCCGCCGCAGCCCACGTCCAGCACCGCGGCATCGCGCAACTGCGCGCGTTCGGCCACATAGGACAGGCGCACGGGGTTGAGCGCATGCAGCGCCCGCTGCGGCCCGTTGGGATCCCACCAGCGCTGGGCCAGTTCGTCGAACTTGTCGAGCTCGGCCTGCGAGTAATTGCCAGCTGCTGCATTCATGGTGTGCGCACCGTTGCGATCCGTTCGCGCCATTGCCTGGCGTTGGCGAGCACGCCATCGAGGTCGATGTCGACCAGTACCCGCTGGCGCAGCTTGTGCACGCCCGCGATCCAGACATCGGCGACCTGCTGGCGGGCGCTCGCGTAGACCAGCTGCGAGACCACGTTGTGCAGGGGCTGGGTCTCGATCGCGGACAGGTCCACGCAGGCGAGGTCGGCCTGCTTGCCCGGCTCGATGCTGCCGACGAGGTGGTCGAAGCCGATCGCCTTCGCCCCGCCCAGGGTCGCCGCGCGCAGGGCCTCGTGCGCGTCGAAGCCGGCGGCATCATCGGCCACCGCCTTCGCCAGCATCGCCGCGGTGCGGGTCTCGCCGACCATGTCGAGGTCGTTGTTGGACGCGCAGCCATCGGTGCCGATGGCGAGGTTGACGCCCGCGCGTTGCAGCGCGCAGACCGGGCAGAAGCCGGACGCCAGCTTGAGGTTGGATTCCGGGCAGTGCACCACGCTGACCCCGCGTTCGGCGCACAGGTGGATCTCGGCCTCGGTCAGCTGGGTCATGTGCACCGCGATCAGGCGGTCGTTGACCAGCCCCAGCCGGTCCAGCCGCGCGATCGGGCGCTGGCCGTGCTTTTCCAGCGACTGCCGGACTTCCTGCGCGGTCTCGTGCAGGTGCAGGTGCACCGGCACGTCCAGTTGGTCGGCCAGCATGCGCACGCGCTCGAAGTTGGCATCGTTCACCGTGTACGGCGCATGCGGCGCGAACGCGGTGCCGACCAGGGCGTCGCCGCGCCACTGGTCGTGGACCTCGCCGGCGCGCTCGAAGTACTCGTCGTCACTGCTCGCCCAGGCGGTCGGGAAGTCGATCACCGGCAGCCCGACCCGCGCGCGGAAGCCGTGGCGCTTGTAGGTCGCGGCCTGCACGTCGGGGAAGAAGTAGTTCTCGTTGCAGCAGGTGGTGCCGCCGCGCAGCATCTCGGCGATCGCCAGGGTCACGCCGTCGGCGACGAAGCCCGGCCCCATCACCGCCGCCTCGATCGGCCAGATGTGCTGCTGCAGCCAGACCTTCAGCGGCAGGTCGTCGGCGACCCCGCGCAGCAGGGTCATCGGGTTGTGGGTGTGGGCGTTGACCAGGCCGGGAATCAGCGCGGCCTCGGGGCGCGCGACCGTCTGCTTCGCCACGAAGCGAGCGCGCGCCTCGGCGATCGGCAGCACGGCGACGACGCATCCGCCGGAAACGACGACGGCGTGGTCGACCAGGACCACGCCGTGCGGGACCACCGGCACCACCCAGCCGGCTTCGATCAGGAGGTCGCAGGCCTGCGGGGCGGATTCGGTCATCGGCTTACTTCACGCGGCTGACGTATTCGCCGCTGCGGGTATCGACCTTGACCACCTCGTCCTGGCCGACGAACAGCGGCACTCGCACCACCGCACCGGTCTCAAGGGTGGCCGGCTTGCCGCCGCCGCCCGAGGTGTCGCCGCGCACGCCCGGGTCGGTCTCGACGATCTTGAGTTCGACGAAGTTCGGCGGCTGCACCGCGATCGGGCTGCCGTTCCACAGCGTCACCACGCACGATTCCTCGCCCTTCAGCCACTTCTCGGCGCCGCCCATGCCGGCCTTGTCGGCCTGCACCTGCTCGAACGACTCCTGGTTCATGAAGTGCCAGTACTCGCCATCGGCGTACAGGAACTGCATGTCGGTATCGACCACGTCGGCCTGTTCGAGGTCGTCGGTGGCCTTCATGGTCATTTCCACCACCCGCCCGGACTTGATGCTGCGGTACTTGATGCGGGTGAAGGCCTGGCCCTTGCCGGGCTTGACGTATTCGGTCTCGGTGATCACGCAGGGATCGTTGTTGACCAGGATCTTCTGGCCGGTCTTGACGTCGTTCATGCCCAGGGTGGCCATGGGTGCTCCTTCGCGCCACCCGCCGGGCGGCCTAAAATGTGGGTTCTGGGATCCCGGCGTGGCGCCGGGACCGATCGGATCGAAACCGCAATGATACCCGCTGCCCCCGCACGCCCGCATCCCGTGCCCGCGCCGAACGCCTGGCGCCAGGCCTGGCGCGATGCCGTGCGCGACCCGCGCGAGCTGCTGGCGCTGCTGGGCCTGGGCACGCTGGCCGCCGGCATATCCGATGCCGCGGCGGCGCAGTTCCCGCTGCGGGTGCCGCGCGGGTTCGTCGCCCGCATGCGCCGTGGCGACCCGCGCGACCCGCTGTTGCGGCAGGTGCTGCCGGTCCTCGAGGAGGATCGCATGATGCCCGGCTTCACCCTCGATGCAGTCGGCGACATGCAGGCCCGGCGCGGCGGCGGGGTCATCCACAAGTACGCCGGGCGCGCCCTGCTGGTCGCAACCGGCAGCTGCGCGGTGCACTGCCGCTACTGTTTCCGCCGCCACTATCCGTATGCCGAGGACACCGCGGCGGCGGCCGGCTGGCGCGACGCGGTGGCGGTGATCGCGGGCGACGACGCGATCCACGAGGTCATCCTGTCCGGCGGCGACCCGCTGTCGCTGGCCGACCACAAGCTGGCAGAGCTGACCGACGCCCTGCGCGCGATCCCCCACCTGCGCCGCCTGCGCATCCACACCCGGCTGCCGGTGGTGCTGCCGGAACGCGTGGATTCCGGCCTGCTGGCGTGGTTGCGAGGACTGCCGTGGCCGCTGGTGGTGGTACTGCACGCCAACCATGCCAACGAGTTCGACCACGCGGTGGACACCGCGCTGGCGGCCCTGCGCGGCACCGGCGCCACCCTGCTCAACCAGGCCGTGCTGCTGCGCGGGGTGAACGACTCGGTCGCGGCGCTGGCCGAGCTTTGCGAGCGCGGGCACGCCGCCGGCGTCCTGCCCTACTACCTGCACCAGCTCGACCGCGTCGCCGGCGCCGCCCATTTCGAGGTCGGCGACCACGAGGCGCTGGCCCTGCATGCCGGACTGGCCGAGCGCCTGCCCGGGTACCTGGTGCCGCGGCTCGTGCGCGAGATTGCCGGCCAGCCCGGCAAGACCCCGCTTGTGACCCCTGGCGGCAGCATCCAGGCCGCGGAATGATGTAGCCTCCCGCCATCCCCCCGGATTCGAGCGAAAGACCCACGCATGGCCATCGGTAAGGACACCGCACTGCGACTGATGCTGGTAGACGACCAGGTCAACGAGGCCGAGGCGATCGTCAGCAGCCTGCGCAATGCCGGCATCGCGGTACGCCCGCTGCGGCCGGAGTCGCTGGACGAGCTGGCCAGCCAGCTTGCCCAGCAGCAGGTCGACCTGGTGCTGGCCGAATACGCATCGAAGAACCTGCCGTTCAACGAAGTGGCGCTGGTGGTCGGTGGTTGCGGGCGCGACGTGCCGCTGCTGGCCGTCCTCGACGGCCTGACCGACGAAATCCTGGATTCCGTGCAGGGCCTCGGCGCGGAGGGCATCGCCCTGCGCAGCCGCCCGCAGCAGCTGCTGTACGCGGTGCGCACCGAGTGGACGGACCTCGATGCCCGCCGCTCGCAGCGCCAGCTGGAAGCGCAGATGCGCGAGACCGAGCGCCGCTGCGATGCGCTGATCGATTCCTCGCGCGAGCCGATCGCCTACATCCATGAAGGCATGCACATCCGCGCAAACCCGGCCTACCTGGAGATGTTCGGCTATGAATCCTTCGAAGACATCGAGGGCATGTCGCTGCTCGACCTGGTCGCGCCGGAACACGTGGATGCCTTCAAGCAACTGCTGAAGCGCCTGTCGAAGGGCGAGCCGCCACCGCCGCGCCACGAACTGACCGCGCGCGACATCGAAGGCCGCGACTTCCCGGCGGTGATGGAATTCACCGCCGCCCAGTACGAGGGCGAGCCCTGCCAGCAGGTGATCTTCCGCCGCCAGGCCCAGGACGTGGACCCCGAACTGGCGCGCCAGGTCGAAGACCTCAAGCAACGCGACCAGGGCACCGGCCTGCTCAACCGCCCCACCTTCCTCGGCCTGCTGGATACCGCCGTTGCCGAAGCCGCTGGCCAGGGCGCGGCCCACGGCCTGCTGCTGATCGAGCCGGACCACTTCGCCCAGCTGCTGGAGGTGATCGGCCTGGAAGACGTCGACCAGCTGATGGCGGCGATGGGCCAGCGCCTCGCCAGCGTCGCCGAGGGCGGTGCGATCGCGCGCTTCGGCGAGCACCAGCTGGCCCTGCTGTCGCGCGACAGCGACCACATGGCCACCAGCGAACTGGCCGAGCGCGTGCGCGACGCATTCGCCGAGCACGTGCTGGAAGTCGGCAGCCATTCGCTCAACACCACGGTCAGCGTCGGCGGCGTGCAAATCGGCGAGAAGATCGCCAGCACCAGCCGGGTGCTGGCGAAGGCCAGCCAGGGCGTGGGCGCGGCGATCGCGGTCGGCGGCAACCGGGTCGAGCTGTACGACCCCGGCGCGGTGGACCGCGCCGAACTGGAGCGGATCGAGGCCTGGGTGGCCCGGATCAGGGTCGCGCTGGAGGGCGACGGTTTCCGCCTCGATTTCCAGCCGGTGATCGCGCTGCAGGGCGACGGCAGCGAGATGTACGAAATGTTCCTGCGCCTGTATGGCACCGACGGCGAGCCGGTCGCGGCCAGCACCTACATGCCGATCGCCGAGGAACACGGCCTGCTGGGCCTGATCGACCGCTGGGCGGTCGCCCGCGCGATCGACCTGATCGGCGAGCGCCAGCGCGCCGGCAAGCGCACCAGCCTGCTGCTGTCGCTGTCCAGCGAGGCGGTGCAGGACCCGACCATGGCCAGCTTCATCGCCGCGAACCTCGCTTCGGCCGGCGTTCCGGGCGAACAGCTGGTGCTGGCGGTGCCGGAGTCCAAGGTCTTCACCAGCCTGCGCGAGGCGCAGGAATTCGTCGGGGCGATGGCCGGCTTCGGCGTGCAGATCGCACTGGAGCGCTTCGGTGCCGGCCTCAATTCGATGCAGCTGCTGACCCACTTCGACCCGGCCTTCCTGAAGATCGACCCGCAGTTCATGGTCGACCTCTCGAAGAGCACGGATTCGCAGCAGAAGGTCCGCAACATCGCAAGCCAGGCCAGCAGCCGCGGCATCCGCACCATCGCGGACCGGGTCCAGGACGCGACCAGCATGACCCTGCTGTTCTCCGCCGGGGTCGACTTCGTGCAGGGCGACTTCCTGGCCCCGGCCAGCTCGAGCATGAACTACGACTTCAGCTGAGCGGGCCACTCCCTGGCCTGTTGCTGGAATGAAAAAGCCCGCCGGTCCGGCGGGCTTTTCGTTTACCGGCGTTGGTTACGGTGGGTCAGGCAACGATGCCGTGGCGCGCGCCGCCTGCTTGCGGTGCCGCGTTGCGCAGCGCGGCGATCCGCTCCTCCAGCGGCGGATGGCTCATCAGCAGGCGCTTGAGGCCACCGCCGTCGCCGCCGCTGATGCCGAAGGCCGCCACCTGCTTCGGCAGGCTGCTGTGGCCATGGGTCTGCGCCAGCCGCTCCAGCGCGGCGATCATCTTGTGCCTGCCGGCGAGGGTCGCGGCGCCGGCATCGGCGCGGAACTCGCGATGGCGGGAGAACCACATCGCGATCATCGAGGCGAACAGGCCGAACACCATGTCCAGCACGAACACGATCGCGTAGTAGCCGAGCCCGGGGCCATCGCGGCCACCACTGATGTAGCCGTCGATCACCCGCCCGACCACCCGCGCCAGCACGATCACGAACGTGTTCAGGACGCCCTGCAACAGCGCCATGGTCACCATGTCGCCGTTGGCGACGTGGCTGACCTCGTGCGCCAGCACCGCCTCCGCCTCGTCGCGGTCCATCGCCCGCAGCAGGCCGGTGGAGACCGCCACCAGCGCGTTGTTGCGGTTGGCGCCGGTGGCGAAGGCGTTGATTTCGGGAGCGTCGTAGATCGCCACTTCCGGCATGCCGATGCCTGCTGCCTGCGCCTGCCGCTGGACCGTGGCCAGCAGCCAGCGCTCGGCCTCGTTGCGCGGGGTCTCGATCACGTGCGCACCGGTGCTGCGCTTGGCCATCCACTTCGACAGCAGCAGCGAGATGATCGAGCCGCCGAAGCCGAACAATGCGGCCATGACCAGCAGGCCGCCGAACTGGTTGGGGTTCACCCCCAGCACCGACATCACGATGCTGACCAGGGCGAGCACGGCCATGTTGGTGGCCAGGAACAGGAAGACGCGCTTGAACATGGATAATCCCATTCGTTCCGCGCGGATGCGCGGGTCTCGTTAGAAGTGTGGCCGGTCGAACCTAAATTCAATCTGAAATCCCTGTCGACACAGCCCGATGCCAGGCATCCCCTACCGCGGCCGCTTCGCCCCCTCGCCCACCGGACCGCTGCATGCCGGTTCGCTGCTGGCGGCACTCGGCAGTTGGCTGCTGGCCCGCCAGGCCGGCGGCGAGTGGCTGCTGCGGATCGAGGACATCGACCCCCCGCGCGAGGTGGCCGGCGCCGCCGCCCAGCAGTTGCGCACGCTGCAGGCGTTCGGCCTGCGCCACGACGGCGAAGTCGCATGGCAGAGCCGGCGCGGGCACCTGTATCGCGCTGCGCTGAACCGGTTGCTGGCGCAGGGGCTGGCCTTCGAATGCCACTGCAGCCGCGCCGACGTGGCCGCCGCCGGCGGCATCCATCGCCGCTGCGTGGCCACCGCGCCGCGCCCCGACCCGGCGATCCGGCTGCGGGTGGCGGATGGCTGCGAGGTCGTGTTCGACGACGCCGTGCACGGCCAGGTCAGCCAGCAGGTCGACCGCGACGTCGGCGACTTCGTCCTGCGGCGAACGGATGGCCTGTGGGCCTACCAGCTTGCGGTGGTGGTGGACGACGCCGCGCAGGGTGTCACCGATGTCGTGCGTGGCGCCGACCTGCTCGATTCCACCGCCCGCCAGGTCCTGCTGCAACGCGCGCTCGGCCTGCCGATGCCGCGCTACGCCCACCTGCCGCTGCTGCTCGGCGAGGATGGCAGGAAGCTGTCGAAATCGGATGCCGCGCTGCCGGTCGATGCCGCCGATCCGCTGCCCTCCCTGCACATGCTCTGGACCTGCCTCGGGCAACCGCCGCTGCCGGCCGAGGCGGATGCCGGGGTGCCCGCATTCCTGCAACATGCCATCGCCGGGTTCCGCCTGGACCGGGTCCCGCGGCGCGCGCAGGCCGCATCCGCCGCAGTGCACAACACACCCGCAACATCGCGTGACTAGAATCGGGCAACCTGCATCCGTGCCACTTACCCATCACCCCCAGGAGATACGCATGACTTCCAGAGTTGCGCTCGTGACCGGCGGCACCGGCGGCATCGGCACCGCCATCGTCAAGCGGTTGGCAGACATGGGCCACAAGGTCGCCACCAACTACCGCAACGAGGAAAAGGCACGCGCCTGGCAGGACAAGATGAAGGCCGAGGGCTACGACATCGCCATCGTCAAGGGCGACGTGACCTCGCCGGAGGAAGCCGAGGCGATGGTGCGCGAAGTCGAAGCCGCGCTCGGCCCGGTCGAGATCCTGGTCAACAACGCCGGCATCACCCGCGACGGCACCTTCCACCGGATGAAGGCCGGGCAGTGGACCGACGTGATCAACACCAACCTCAATTCGGTGTTCAACGTCACCCGCCCGGTGATCGAGGGCATGCGCGAACGCAAGTGGGGCCGGATCATCCAGATCAGCTCGATCAACGGACTCAAGGGCCAGTACGGCCAGGCCAACTACGCCGCCGCCAAGGCCGGCATGCACGGTTTCACCATCTCGCTGGCGCGCGAAAACGCCCGCAACGGGGTGACCGTCAACACCATCTCGCCCGGCTACATCGCCACCGACATGGTGATGGCGGTGCCGGAGGAAGTGCGCGCCAAGATCGTGGCCGACATTCCCACCGGTCGCCTCGGCACCCCGGAGGAGATCGCCTATGGCGTCGGCTTCCTGGCCGACGAGCAGGCCAGCTGGATCACCGGCAGCAACCTCGACATCAACGGCGGCCACCACATGGGCTGGTAGCGGTTACGCAGCCGCGCCCCCGGCATCCGCCCCAGACAACGAAAACACGGAGACCCCATGTCCAACGTAGACCCGAACCGCCGCCCGTCCGCCTTCGGCCGCTATGTCTTCATGCTGCTGCTTGGCCTGGTGCTGGGGGCGATGGCGGTGGTGATGCTGATGCGCACCTGGGAAGGGCGCAAGACGTCGCAGGACCGGCTCCCGCATGCGCTGATGCACGTGCAGGCATGGCACGTCGACCAGCTCAAGGCGGACATGGCGCAGAACCGCTGCAACGCGACCGACGTACTGCCGCACCTGCAGGCGCTGCGGACCACCGCCAACGACCTGGAAGCCGCGTTCCCCGACCTGCGCGACGACCAGCGCTTTACTGCCGCCAGCACCGCCATGCGCGCGGCGATGGACAAGGCCATGGCCAGCCCGCCGCTGACCTGCGAGGGCCTTGGTGCGGCGATCAAGCAGACCGGTGAAACCTGCAAGGGCTGCCACCAGGACTTCCGCACCTGAGCCACGGCAAACCCCGGACCTGGCCGCCCTGACGACCGCGCGCACGCCTCGGGCGCGGGCATGCTGCGGTGCAAAATGCCCGTGACGGCGATCACGGTTATTGTCGCTCGTCCGCATCAGGCGGGCCTGCCATCGACCATTCAACCGGGGAACTGAATGAAAACCACGCTCGTCCGTGCCATCGCCGGCACCACCATCCTTGCCGGCGCGATCACTGCTGCCACCGCAGCGGCGCCGTTGACCCGCCACAACCCGCTGCGCGTCAGCATGTACGCCGCCGGCAACGGCAACGTCGAAGTCGTGCTCACCAATACCAGCAGCAAGAGCGCACGGGTGCCGAGGTACCAGCTGCCGCTGGGCGAACTGGAAGCCAAGCTGTTCAGCGTTAGCCGCGACGGCGAGCCGGTCGCCTACGAGGGCCCGATGATCAAGCGCGGCCTGCCCTCCGCGTCCGATTTTGCGATCCTGCGGCCCGGCCAGAGCGTTCGCAGCGTGGTCCAGCTGGCCGACGCCTACGACATGCGCAAGAGCGGCACCTACACCGTCACCCTGGCCTCCGCCATGCAGCACGCCTCGCTGTCCGATGGCAGCATGCTGAAGACCCCGCGCGGCATGCCGCTGACCCTGCAGAGCGCCCCGTTGCGCATGTACGCCACCGGCAAGCTGCCGGCGATCAAGCGCCCCGGTGGCGGCACCGGCGGCACCAGCATCAACGGCGTCGCCACGGTCGGTTGCTCGTCCACCCAGGTCAGCGGGATCGGCAATGCGATCACCGCGGCCCGCAACTATTCCGAAAACGCCAAGGGCTACCTCGCCGGCAACAACCAGGGCCCGCGCTACACCACCTGGTTCGGCGCCTACACCTCGAGCCGCTACACCACCGCCAACCAGCACTTCGTCGCCATCGACAGCGCGCTGGACAAGACCGGCGACCAGGTCAAGATCAACTGCGGCTGCAACCAGAGCTACTACGCCTACGTCTATCCGACCAAGCCGTACGAGATCTTCGTCTGCCGTGCGTTCTGGTCGGCGCCGAACACCGGCACCGATTCAAAGGCGGGCACCCTGGTCCACGAGATGAGCCACTTCAACGTGGTGGCGGCGACCGACGACCATGTCTACGGCCAGTCCGGCGCCAAGAGCCTGGCGGCCTCGGATCCGGCCAAGGCGGTCGACAATGCCGACAGCCACGAGTACTTCGCCGAGAACACCCCGTCGCAGAACTGACGGACGCCGCATCGCACCACCCGGACGGCCCGCACTGCGGGCCGTTCGTGTTTGCGGTGGAAGTCCGGGCAGAATGCGGCTCCCGTTGCCACCGGCCCGCGCATGGACCCGAAGACGCTCTACTACCTGGTTGCCGCCGCCCTGGTCATGGTCGGCCTCGCCGGCACCGTGCTGCCCGCCTTGCCGGGCCTGCCGCTGGTGTTCGCCGGGATGCTGCTTGCGGCCTGGGTGGACGGGTTCGCCAACGTTCCCGCCTGGGTGCTGGTCCTGCTCGGGCTGCTCACCCTGCTCTCGCTGGCGATCGACTTCTGGGCGACCGCGCTCGGCGCCAAGCGCGTCGGCGCCAGCCGCAAGGCGGTGCTCGGGGCGATGCTGGGAACCCTCGCCGGCCTGTTCCTCGGGCCGTTCGGCCTGTTGCTCGGGCCGTTTGCCGGTGCCCTTGGCGGCGAACTGCTGCACCGGCGCAGCCTGGGCAGCGGCGACATCGGGAATGCCGCGAAGATCGGCTTCGGCACCTGGCTCGGGATCCTGTTCGGGGTGGTGCTCAAGCTCGGTCTGGCGTTCACGATGCTCGGCCTGTTCGCGCTGGCCTGGTGGTGGTGAGGCCTCCAACGCGTGCCTGGCCCGCGCCGAAGCAGGCTGCGCCGTCGCGCCTGCCGCGTCAGCTGCCGTAGATCAGCCAGCGCCGCGCCTCGCTTTCCTCGGAGAAGATGCGGATGCTCATGCCGCGCTCCAGGCACAGCGACTCGGCGATCTCGCTGCCCTGGATATCGTCTCGCAGCTCGACGAAGGCCATCCGCACGTCGCGCAGGCCGGACTCGATCACCGTATCCACGACCTGCCCGATTTCCGGGACATCCACCGTCGACAACAGGTCCTCCAGCACCAGCAACCGCGTGCTCTTGGCGGCGCGGCATTCCTCGCCCAGGATCCGCCACATCGCAGTCGACACCGCAAGCGAATCGGTGCCATCGAACACGTAGGCGCGCAGGTAGTCGGGTTCGTCGTCGAAGCAGACGCGGAACCCCGGACCGTTGACGACGCGGGTGTTGCTCATGCCACGACCAACGGGATCCCGCCAGGCGAGCGGCCAGAAATCCGCGCCTGCCATTCCCTCGGCCCGGTGTCGTGCACCGAGGTCCCTTGCGCATCCACGGCCACCGTCACCGGCATGTCGCGCACCTCGAATTCGTAGATCGCCTCCATGCCGAGGTCGGCGAAACCGACCACCTTCGCGGCCTTGATCGCCTTCGAAACCAGGTAGGCCGCGCCGCCGACCGCCATCAGGTAGGCGGAGCGGTGCTTGCGGATCGCCTCGATCGCGGCCGGGCCGCGCTCGGCCTTGCCGACCATGCCCATCAAGCCGGTCTGCGCCAGCACCTGCTCGGTGAACTTGTCCATGCGGGTGGCGGTGGTCGGGCCGGCGGGGCCGACGACCTCATCGCGCACCGGATCGACCGGGCCCACGTAGTAGATGAACTTGCCGCGCAGGTCGACCGGCAGCGGTTCGCCCTTGTCGAGCATCTCGACCATGCGCTTGTGCGCGGCATCGCGGCCGGTCAGCAGCTTGCCGTTGAGCAGCAGCACTTCGCCCGGCTTCCAGCTGGCGACGTCTTCCCGGGTGACCGTGTCGAGGTCCACCCGGCGCGCGTTCTGCGGGTTGTAGGTGAGCTGCGGCCAGTCTTCGAGCGACGGCGGATCCAGCATCACCGGGCCGCTGCCATCGAGGGTGAAGTGCGCGTGGCGGGTGGCCGCGCAATTGGGAATCATCGCCACCGGCAGGTTGGCGGCGTGGGTCGGGTAGTCCTTGACCTTGATGTCGAGCACGGTGGTCAGGCCGCCAAGCCCCTGCGCGCCGATGCCGAGCGCATTGACCTTGTCGTACAGCTCCAGGCGCAGTTCCTCGGCGCGGTTCGACGCGCCGCGCGCCTGCAGCTCGGTGATGTCGATCGGCTCCATCAGTGCTTCCTTGGCCAGCAGCATCGCCTTCTCGGCGGTGCCGCCGATGCCGATGCCGAGCATGCCCGGCGGGCACCAGCCGGCGCCCATCGTCGGCACCGTCTTCAGCACCCAGTCGACGATGGAATCGGACGGATTGAGCATCGCGAACTTCGACTTGGCTTCCGAACCACCGCCCTTGGCGGCGACGATCACCTCGACCGTGTTGCCCGGCACCACCCTGACGTTGACCACGCCCGGCGTGTTGTCCCTGGTGTTCGTGCGCTTGCCCGCCGGATCGGCCAGCACGCTGGCGCGCAGCTTGTTGTCCGGGTGGTTGTAGGCGCGCCGCACGCCCTCGTGGACCATGTCCTCGACGCCCATGGTGGCGTCGTCCCAGCGCACGTCCATGCCGATCTCGAGGAACACGGTGACGATGCCGGTGTCCTGGCAGATCGGGCGGTGGCCCTCGGCGCACATCCGCGAATTGATCAGGATCTGCGCGATGGCGTCCTTCGCGGCCGGCGATTGCTCGCGCTCATGGGCCGCGGCGAGGCTCCTGATGTAGTCGACCGGGTGGTAGTACGAGATGTACTGCAGGGCGTCGGCGACGGACTGCACCAGGTCTTCCTGGCGGATGGAAACCGGGGCTTTGCTGTTCATGGCGATCGGCGCGGGACGAAGCGGGTATTTTAGGCCCAGGCTGCGTCCACCTGGGCCGCACGCCGCCTTCCGCAGACTGGACCGATGCCCCCACCCCTGCCGCCAGCCCAGCTCAACCTGCGCCAGCGCTTCAGCGCGATGCGCAACATCGCGCCGTTCCTGCGCGAGGTCTGGGCCACCAGCAGGGCACTGACCCTCGCCGCGATCGGGATCCGCCTGCTGCGGGCGTTCCTGCCGGTCGCAACCCTGTACATCGGCAAGCTGATCATCGACGAGGCGGTGCGCCTGGTCGGCCTGGACGTGCCGCGGGAGCTCGCCACCGCCTGGCACGCGGGACAGCTGGACCACCTGCTCGCGCTGCTCGGCCTGGAATTCGCGCTGGCGATCGGCTCCGACCTGCTCGGGCGGATGGCGAGCTACGTCGATTCCGTGTTGTCGGAGAAATTCACCAACGCCACCAGCATCCGCCTGATGGAGCACGCGGCCACCCTCGACCTTGAGGACTTCGAGGACGCCGACCTGCAGGACAAGCTGGACCGCGCGCGGCGGCAGACCATGGGCCGGATGAACCTGATGGGCCAGCTGTTCGGCCAGGCCCAGGACGTGGTCACCGTGCTCAGCTTCGCCGCCGGCCTGCTGGCCTACGCGCCGTGGCTGCTGGCGCTGCTGGCGGTGGCGCTGGTGCCGGCGTTCATCGGCGAATCGCACTTCAATGCGCTGAACTATTCGCTCAATTTCCAGTGGACGCCGGAGCGCCGCCAGCTGGAATACCTGCGGCAGATGGGCGCCAGCGTGGACACCGCGAAAGAGGTCAAGATCTTCAACCTCAACCGCTTCTTCATCGCCCGCTTCCGCACGCTGTCGCAGAAATTCTTCGAGGCCAACCGCAGGCTTGCAGGGCGGCGCGCGTTCTGGGGCACCCTGCTCGCCGCGCTCGGCACCCTCGGTTACTACGTGGCCTATGCCTACATCGCCTGGCGCACGGTGCGCGGCGATTTCTCGATCGGCGACCTGACCTTCCTCGCCGGCAGCTTCCGCCGCCTGCGCCAGTTGCTGGAGAGCCTGCTGACCGGGTTCTCGCAGGTCGCAAGCCAGGCCTTGTACCTGGACGACCTGTACTCGTTCTTCGAGATCCGGCCGCAGGTCCGCAGCATCGAGAATGCCTTGAAGGTGCCGGTGCCGGTCCGCGGCGGCTTCGTGTTCGAAGGCGTCGGCTTCCGTTACGAAGGCGCGGAGCAATGGGCGCTGCGCGGACTCAGCTTCGAACTGCACGCCGGCGAAGTGCTGGCGCTGGTCGGCGAGAACGGCGCCGGCAAGACCACCCTGGTCAAGCTGCTGGCGCGGCTGTACGACCCCGACGAGGGCCGCATCCTGCTCGATGGCCGCGACCTGCGGGATTACGACCTCGACGACCTGCGCGCCAACATCGGGGTGATCTTCCAGGACTTCGTGCGCTACCACCTGACCGCGGCGGAGAACATCGGGGTTGGCCAGATCGATGCGATGGACGACCGCGAGCGGATCGAGCGCGCCGCGCGCAAGGGCATGGCCGACGAGGTCATCGCCGGCCTGCCGCGCGGCTACGAGCAGGTGATCGGCCGCCGCTTCAAGGAGGGCGTGGACCTGTCCGGCGGGCAGTGGCAGAAGATCGCGATTGCCCGCGCCTACATGCGCGATGCGCAGGTGATGATCCTCGACGAACCCACCGCGGCGCTGGATGCGCGCAGCGAATTCGAGGTGTTCGAACGCTTCAGGGAACTGTCGGACGGCAAGACCGCGGTGCTGATCAGCCACCGCTTCAGCAGCGTGCGCATGGCCGACCGCATCCTGGTGCTGGCCGACGGCAAGGTCGAGGCCAGCGGCACCCACCAGCAGCTGATGTCGCAGGGCGGGCGCTACGCCGAACTGTTCGAATTGCAGGCGGCGGGCTACCGATGAGCGCGGCTCCACAGGAATCCCGGAGGATCGTCATGACGCCGATGTCCACGCTCGCCTTCGCCGCCGGCCTGTCGCTGGCCCTGAATGCCTGTGCGCAACCGGCGCCATCGCCCGCCACCGGGACCACGCCGGCACCCGCGGCCGGATCCGGCGCACTTCGGGTCGAAACCGTCGCGACCGGGCTGGAACACCCGTGGTCGGTGGCCCTGTTGCCGGAAGGCGGCTTCCTGGTCAGCGAACGCCCCGGCCGGTTGCGCCGGATCGGCGCCGATGGCCAGGTATCCGCGCCGATCGCCGGGGTGCCGGAGGTATTCGCGCAGGGCCAGGGCGGCTTGCTGGACGTGGTGCTGGACCCGGGCTACGCCGGCAACCGGCGCATCTGGCTGAGCTACGCCGAACCCGGCGATGGCGACACCGCCGGCACCGCGGTTGCCACCGCCACCCTTGCCGGCGATGCGCTCACCGACCTGGTCGTGCGCTACCGGCAGCTGCCCAAGCTGGAGGGCAGTGCGCATTTCGGCTCGCGCATCGCCTTCGATGGCGCCGGGCATGTGTTCATCAGCCAGGGCGAACGCAACCGGCGGGCGATGGCGCAGGACCTGGACGTCCTGCAGGGCAAGCTGGTGCGCCTGCACCTGGACGGCAGCGTGCCCGCCGACAACCCGTTCGCGAACGCAAGCGGCGTGCGCAGGCTGGTCTGGAGCTACGGCCACCGCAACATGCAGGGACTGGCGGTCGATCCGCGCACCGGCAGCCTCTGGCAAAGCGAGCACGGCCCGCGCGGCGGCGACGAGATCAACCTGCCGCAGCCGGGCCGGAACTACGGCTGGCCGGTGATCACCCACGGCATCAACTATTCCGGCTTCGACATCCCGGAAGCGGTGGGCACCGCCGCTCCCGGCATGGAACAGCCGCACCACGTGTGGGCGAAGTCGCCCGCGCTGTCAGGCATGGCGTTCCTCACCGGCCATCCCGGCAACCCGTGGAACGACAGCCTGCTGCTGGGCGCGTTGGCCGGCCAGAGCCTGATCCGGCTGCAGCTGGACGGCAACCGCATCGTCGCCGAGGAACGCCTGCTCACCGACCTGCGCGCGCGCATCCGCGATGTCCGCGTCGGCGCCGACGGCACCGTGTACGTGCTCACCGATGCCGGCAACGGCCAGCTGCTGCGGTTGCTCCCGCCGGACGCGCGCCGGCCGCGATGAGCGGTGCGCCGGGAGCAGCCGCGCGCCACGCCCGTGCACGCCCACCGGCCCGGGCGGTCGCGCTCCGCTAAAATGGGCGGGATCACGTATCCCCACGGCACCCCATGGCCTCTCCCTTCGGCACCGAAACGGTGCTCGACGTCCGACACTGGACGGACGCGTACTTCAGCTTCACCACCACCCGCGACGACGGTTTCCGCTTCGACAACGGCCAGTTCGTGATGATCGGGCTGGAAGTCGAACAGGCGGACGGCGCGCGCAAGCCGCTGATGCGCGCGTACTCCATCGCCAGCCCGAACTGGGACGAACAACTGGAGTTCTTCAGCATCAAGGTGCAGGACGGGCCGCTGACCTCGCGGCTGCAGCACATCAGGCCCGGCGACTCGATCCTGATCGGGCGCAAGCCGACCGGCACCCTGCTGATCAGCGACGTCCACCCGGGGCGCAACCTGTACCTGCTGGCGACCGGGACCGGGCTGGCGCCGTGGCTGTCGATCGCGATGGATCCGGCCACCTACGAGCGCTTCGAGAAGGTGATCATCTGCCACGGCGTGCGCAGCGAACCGGACCTCGCCTACCGCGACTACATCACCAGCGCGCTGCCGCGCCACGAGTTCCTCGGCGAGCAGGTCGGCAGGCAGTTGCTGTACTACCCGGCGGTCAGCCGCGAGGACTTCTATTGGCATGGCCGCCTGCAGCGCGGCCGCATCACCGACCTGCTGGACAGCGGCCGCATCGCCGCCGACCTCGGCCTGCCGCCGCTCGACCCGGCGCTGGACCGCGCGATGATCTGCGGCAGCCCGCAGATGCTGGCCGACTTGCGGGCAATCCTGGACCGGCGCGGCTTCAGCGCGTCGCCGCGGATCGGCAGCGCCGGCGAATACGTGTTCGAGCGCGCCTTCGTCGAGAAGTGACCCTGCCGTGTCGTGCCCGGCACCCCGGCGCTGCATGGGTACCGGGGCACGCCCCGCCCCGCTGCAGGAACCCGCCTCAGCGCATCCCGTGCCGCAGCCAGACCAGGGCATCGGTCTCGTTGTTGAAGATGCGCACGGTGTAACCACGTTCGCGCGCCAGCAGCTCGGCGTACTCGATGCGCGGGATCTGGTCGGCGCGGCCTTCGACGTAGGCCATCCGCAACCCCGCGTGCACCCTGCCCTCGATCGCGTCGAAGAAACGCTGCAGGTCCTCGTCGCCCATCACCTCGCCCTGCATGCCGTCCAGCACCAGCAACTGGCTGGCACCGCAGGCACGCGCGTGGTCCAGGATCCGCAACCAGTACTCGCGGCTGACCGCCAGCCCGGTGTCGTGGCCGCCGCTGACGCTGGCGCGCAGCAACGGCGCCTCGTAATCGAGTTCGAGCCGGTAGCCCGTGCCGTCGACCACGTCCATGGTCATCCGGCCAGCGCCTGCTCGATGTCGCGGGCGATCGATTCCGGCTTGTCGGTCGGTGCGTAGCGCTTGAGCACGCGGCCATCGCGGCCGACCAGGAACTTGGTGAAGTTCCACTTGATCGCATCGAAGCCCAGCAGCCCGCCCTTCTCGTCCTTCAGCCACTTCCAGAGGGGATGCGCATTGGCGCCGTTGACTTCGATCCGGGCGAACATCGGGAAGCTCACGTCGTAGGTCAGCGAGCAGAAGTTGCGGATTTCCTCGGCATTGCCCGGCTCCTGGTGGCCGAACTGGTCGCACGGGAAACCGAGCACCACCAGCCCCTTGTCGCCGAAGTCGCGCCAAAGCTTCTCCAGCCCGGCGTATTGCGGGGTGAACCCGCACTTGCTGGCGACGTTGACGACCAGCAGGACCTTGCCGCGCCAGTCGGACAGCGGTTGCGGGCTGCCATCCAGTGCGGTGGCGTCGAAATCGTAGGCGGTGGTGGCCATGGCGACCTGTGGCGTTGGGGGAGCGCTGATTGTGCGCGGTCGCGCCGCCCGCGCCTACCCCGGCCAACGCGGCGGCGCCTGGCGGCCGGCCATGCCATTCGTCACAGGCCCGCCACGCCTGGCTGGGCTAGTCTGTCCGCCGGATTTCCACGCCCGACGAGGCCCCCATGAAGCACCCCATCGCCGGCGCCCTCGCGCTTGCCATCGCCACCGCGCTCGCCGGCTGCGCCAGCACGCCTGCCACCACCGCCGCGGCCCAGGAGTCACCGATGACCGGCATCGCCTACAGCGGCCCGTTCGCCGCACCCAGCACGCTCGACCTCAACTACCCGCGCTTCGACCAGATCAAGGACAGCGATTTCGCCCCCGCCTTCGACGCCGGCATGGCGATCCAGCTGGGCGAGATCGACGCGATCGCCAACAACCCGGAGCCGGCGACGTTCCAGAACACCATCGTCGCGATGGAGAAGACCGGCCTGCTGCTGGACCGCGCCACCGGCGTGTTCTTCAACCTGGTCGGCACCGACAAGAACGACGCGCGCGACAAGCTGCAGTCCGGGTACGCGCCGAAGTTCTCCGCGCACCGCGACGCGATCACCCTCAACCCGAAGCTGTTCGCGCGGATCAAGGCCCTGCACGACGCCCGCGCCACGCTCGGGCTGGACGCCGTCGACCAACGCCTGCTGGAACGCCGCTACGATGACTTCGTGCGCGGCGGCGCCGCGCTGACCGAGGCGCAGAAGGCGCGCATCCGCGAGATCAACACCGAGATGTCCAAGCTCGGCACCCAGTTCGGCCAGAACGTGCTGGCCGAAGTGAACGACTCGGCGGTGGTGGTCGACACCCGCGCAGAACTGGCCGGAATGAGCGACGAGCAGGTCGCCGCCGCCGGCGAAGCGGCCAAGGCGCGCGGCCTGGAGGGCAAGTACGTGATTGCCCTGCTCAACACCACCGGCCAGCCGGCCGAGGCGCAGCTGCAGGACCGCGCCCTGCGCGAGCGCCTGCACAAGGCCTCGGTGGCGCGCGGCAGCCGTGGCGGCAAATACGACAACACCGCCATCGTGTCGCAGGTGCTGAAGCTGCGCGCAGAGCGCGCGAAGCTGCTCGGTTACGACACCTCCGCCAACTTCGTGCTGGCCGACGAGACCGCCGGCAACCAGGACAACGTCAACGCCATGCTGCGCCAGCTGGCGCCGGCCGCGGTGGCCAACGCGAAGCGCGAAGCGGCCGACCTGCAGGCGATGATCGACAGGGAGCAGAAGGCCAAGGGCCAGCCCACCTTCAGGCTTGAGCCGTGGGACTGGTCCTACTACAGCGAGAAGGTGCGGCAGGAGCGCTACAGCTTCGACGAATCGCAGCTCAAGCCGTACTTCGAGATGAAGAACGTACTGGAGAACGGGGTGTTCTTCGCCGCCACCAAGCTGTACGGAATCACCTTCAAGGAACGCACCGACCTGCCGAAGTACCACCCGGACACGTGGACCTACGACGTCTACGACAAGGACGGCAGCCTGCTGTCGATCTTCATCTTCGACCCGTACGCGCGCGCCTCCAAGCGCGGCGGCGCGTGGATGAACACCTACGTCGGGCAATCCGCGCTGAGCGGCGAGAAGCCGGTGGTGGCCAACCACCTGAACGTGCCCAAGCCGTCCGCGGGCAAGCCCACCCTGCTGACCTGGGATGAAGTCACCACCGCGTTCCACGAGTTCGGCCACGCGCTGCACGGCTTCTTCTCCGACGTGCGCTACCCGTACTTCACGATGAACGTGCCGCGCGACTTCGTGGAATACCCGTCGCAGGTCAACGAGATGTGGGCCGACTGGCCGGACGTACTGGCCAACTACGCCAGGCACTACCAGACCGGCGAGGCGATGCCGAAGGCGTTGCTGGACAAGGTGCTGGCCGCCTCCAACTTCAACCAGGGCTTCGCCACCACCGAGTACCTCGGCGCGGCGATGCTGGACCAGCGCTGGCACCAGCTTCCGCTGGAGCAGATCCCCGACAAGGGCAGCGTGATGCCGTTCGAGGCGGAGGCCCTGCGCATGGACGGCATCGACTACGCGCCGGTGCCGCCGCGCTACAAGACGCCCTACTTCAGCCACATCATGGGCGGCTACGCGGCGGGCTACTACGCCTACATCTGGTCCGAGGTGCTGGACGCCAACACCGTGGAGTTCATCAGGAGGAACGGTGGCCTGACCCGTGCCAACGGCGACCGCATGCGCCAGTTCGTGCTGGCGCCGGGCGGCGAGATCGAGGCCGGCAAGCTGTTCCCGAATTTCGCCGGTTACGAGGCGAAGATCGGACCGTTGCTGGAAAAGCGTGGCCTGACCACGAAGTAAGCGCAGCACCCGTCCGCAACGCGACGCCGCCGCAAGGCGGCGTTGTCGTTTCCGCGAGGGTCAAGCGTGGTTGCCGATGCCTGGGCCGGGATCGCCCGCGGGCGCAGTGGGTGCCCCCACGCAACTGGGCACGGGCGCGCCGTCCGGGCTCAGCCGCCCTGGAACAGCGGCCGGTAGTCCGGGGCGACGTGCGGGAGCAGGAGCCGCGCCGGGATCTCCACCGTCCGCGTGCCCTCCTCGTAAGGCGCGACCTGGGTGGGCGGGAACACGAAGCGCAGCGCACGGATCTGCCCTTCCGCGTTCATCACCGGCTCGAACAGGGCGAAATCCCGCGGGTTGGGCTCGGTGCCGGCATCGATCATCGCGCTGCCGCTGCGCAGCTGCGCGGCACGATCCGCGCCCTCCAGCTCGTCCGCGTCAAGCCGCTGCGACAGCGCGGTCATCAGCTGTTCGCGGCTGGCATCGGAAATCGCCTGCCAGCCGGCGGGGCCGGCGACCAACTGGCCCGCCTCCAGCATCGACTGCCGCTGCGGCAGCCAGACGAAGCGCGCGACCAGCGGGTTGCCGTGCGCGCCGCCGGTGTAGGTGCTGCCGTCGGCTGCCACCGCCACCACCTCCGGCGTGTCCACCAGGCCGCTGAACTGCAGGCTGAGGTCATACGGCACCGGCGGCTTCTGCCCGTTGCTGCCGGCAACGGCTTTCATCAGGTCGGCACGGGCAGCTTCGGCGTAGGCCTTCAGCGCCTGCGCCAGGAGCGGATGGCGGCTGGCGGATTGCGGGTAACTGATGCCCACGATGTAGTCGGGGCGGGTTTCCACCACGTCCGCCAGGACCACGGTGGCAGGGGCCGCCGGGGCGGTTGGCTGCGGGTCGGCGGCGGGCGCGCGGGCGCCATCGCAAGCCGCGAGTGCGATGCAGAGCGCAAGGACGGGAACGATGCGGGGGGGGCGCATGTGCACGATGGTCGTGGCTATCGGGAACGAATTCGTGGGCAAGGCTAGCGGGCGGACGTTGAAAGCTACGTGAGACGACAGCCACGCCATTATCGCCGCAAACAAAAAACCCGGCCGAAGCCGGGCTTTTCGAGGCGCGAGCGCCAGGCGAATTACATCGCCTGCACTTCGTCGGCCTGCAGGCCCTTCTGGCCCTGCACGACCTTGAAGGAGACCTTCTGGCCTTCCTGCAGGGACTTGAAGCCGGTGCCCTGGATCGAGCGGAAGTGGACGAAGACGTCCGGGCCGCTTTCCGGGGTGATGAAGCCGAAGCCCTTGGCGTCGTTGAACCAC
>Ga0209477_1000131_pt1 | contig 40822 bp, 38 predicted proteins | sample KloWWTupernatant_FD_187180 | JGI IMG/M metagenome (GOLD analysis project Ga0209477, IMG submission 187180) | Active sludge microbial communities from Klosterneuburg, Austria, studying microevolution and ecology of nitrifiers - Klosterneuburg... | ecosystem: Engineered > WWTP > Aerobic digester >...
CCGATGGTCTTCCTGCTCTGGCCGCAACCGGTCGCCTGAGCGCACACTGCGGTCCTGGAGGTGGCCGTGATGCAAGCGCACACTGGAGACCAGGTAGTGGTGAAGGGGCATCGGATCGGGCAGCCGGACCGCAAGGGCGAGGTGCTCGAGGCCAGAGGCCCCGACAGTTCGGAACCGTTCATGGTGCGGTGGGACGACAGTGGCCACGTCACGTTGCTGTTCCCCGGCACCGATGCAGTCATCGAGCATCTCGCACAGGGGAAGGCAACGTCATGAGGATCGAAGAGCTCACCGTCCGGCCGCCGGTCACCGCCTCGCCGGCCACCACCATTCAGCAAGCAGCGGCGCTGATGGCCCGTGACGCAGTCGGCACGCTGGTCATCACCGAAGGCGAGCGCGTCGTGGGGATCGTGACCGACCGCGACGTGGTGGTGAGAGCCGTCGCCAAGAACCTGCCGCTCGACTCGCGCATCGACGGTGTCATGAGCATGAACGTCATCGCCCTCGATGCCGGCACCGACGTGCGCGATGCGTTGCACGCATTCGGCCAGCACGCGGTCAGGCGCCTGCCGATCGTCAGCGGTGGCAAGGTCAGCGGGCTGCTGTCGCTCGACGACGTGGTGGTGGCGCTTGCCGGGCAGTTCGGCGAGGTGACCCGTGGGATGTCGGCCCAGCTGCTGTTCCCGCATGCCTTCGACGAACCGAGCCCGCCGGCTCCGATCGGGTAGCGCCGCCGCGGTTGCAACACCTGCGCGCGTGAAGGTACTTGATCGAACGACTGTTCGTAGTTACACTCCTGTTGTTCGAACACACGTACCATCACTCGTGCGACTGGTTCGGTGGTCGGGGCCCCTTTCGGGAACTCTGTCACACCCTCTTCGTACGGTGCCCATCATCGCTGCAACACCGGTCGTCACACCATGGCGGCCGGCGCGGTAGCGCTCATCGGGGCCGGCAACGGTCCTTCCCTACGGTCACCCACACGGGCAACACGGCAGAAAACGGAGACAGGTTGTGAGCAACGATCGCGAAAAGGCACTTGATGTGGCCCTGGCGGCCATCGACAAGCAGTTCGGCAAAGGTTCCATCATGCGGATGGGCGAGAAGACCACGATGGGCATCGAGACCATCCAAACCGGTGCCCTGGCACTCGACGTGGCCCTCGGTGTCGGCGGCCTGCCGCGCGGTCGCGTGGTCGAGATCTTCGGTCCCGAGTCCTCGGGCAAGTCCACGCTCGCCATGCACGTCGTTGCCGAAGCGCAACGCAACGGTGGCATCTGCGCCTACATCGACGCCGAGCATGCGATGGATCCCATCTACGCTCGTGCCATCGGGGTCGACATCGACCAGCTGCTCATCAGCCAGCCCGATACCGGTGAGCAAGCGCTCGAGATCGCCGACATGTTGGTGCGTTCCGGCGCCATCGACGTGGTCGTGGTCGACTCGGTGGCGGCGCTCACGCCTCGTGCCGAGATCGAAGGCGAGATGGGCGACACGCACGTCGGTCTGCAGGCCCGCTTGATGAGCCAGGCGCTGCGCAAGCTCACCGGCAACCTCAACAAGACCAACACCATCATGATCTTCATCAACCAGCTGCGCGAGAAGATCGGCGTCATGTTCGGTTCGCCCGAAACCACGCCCGGCGGTCGCGCACTGAAGTTCTACTCCTCGGTGCGGCTCGACATCCGTCGCATCGAGAGCATCAAGGACGGCACCGAGATCGTCGGCAACCGCACGCGGGTGAAGGTGGTCAAGAACAAGGTGGCGCCGCCGTTCCGGCAGGCCGAGTTCGACATCATGTACGGCAAGGGCATCAGCCGTGAAGGTTCGCTGCTCGACATGGCAGTCGACATGGGCATCATCAAGAAGTCGGGTGCGTGGTTCACCTACGACGGCGAGCAACTGGGCCAAGGCCGCGAGAACGCGAAGCACTTCCTCTCCGCGAATCCCGAGATCATGGTCGAGGTGTCGGAGAAGGTGCGGGTGCAAGCCGGCATCGGTGTCGATGCCAATGCGCCGGCCGAGGCGGCGTTCTCCGAGGCCGACGAGCAACCGATCGAGCTCTGATCATCATGGCCGCACACGTCACCATCATCACGCTCGGCGTGACCGATGTGGCCGTGTCGTCGTTGTTCTACGAGTCGCTGGGCTTCCAGAAGTCCAGCGACTCGCAGGACGCCATCACGTTCTTCTTCGCAGGTGCGGTGGTGTTGGCCCTGTTCGGGCGTGAAGCGCTGGCCGATGATGCCGGCGTCGGGTCGCAGGGCAGCGGCTTTCGTGGGGTCACGATGGCCATGAACCTGGTGTCGCCCGGCGAGGTCGACGCCGAGTTTGCTCGGTGGGTGGCCGCCGGGGCCACGGCCGTCAAAGCGCCACAGGCTGCCGAGTGGGGCGGCTACTCCAGCTACGTCGCCGACCCCGATGGCCACCTGTGGGAGATCGCCCACAACCCGTACATGCCATTGCACGCCGACGGGTCGGCCCAACGCCCCGAATGAGCAATCGCGGTCGCCGCTAGCCTTCGTCGCCATGGGCCGCAGCTACATCGTGCACACCTTCGGGTGTCAGATGAACGAACACGACTCGGAGCGCATCTCCGGCCTGCTCGAGGCCGATGGGCTCATCGCTGTCAGCGACCAGGATGATGCCGACGTGGTGGTGCTCAACACCTGCTGCATCCGCGAGAACGCCGACAACAAGCTGTACGGCAGCTTGGGCTGGCTGCGCACCTGGAAGCACGAGCGCGAGGGCCGTCAGATCGTGGTGTCGGGTTGCCTGGCGCAGAAGGATCGCGACCTCGTTGCTGCCAAGGCGCCATGGGTCGACGTCGTGCTGGGCACTCACAACGTGCACCGCGCTGCCGAGCTGGTGCAGCACGCAAGTGCGCACGGCCAGATCACCGAGATCCTCGACGCGGCCGTGCTCGACGATCATGCGATGTTCCCCAGCGCACTGCCGGCCGTGCGCGACAACGGGTACAACGCGTGGGTCACCATCCAGATCGGCTGCGACAACCACTGCGCGTTCTGCATCGTGCCGGCCGTGCGCGGTGTCGAGATCAGCCGCCCGTTCGACGACATCGTGGCCGAGGTGCAATCGCTGGTCGCCGACGGCGTCACGGAAGTCACCCTGCTCGGGCAGAACGTCAACAGCTACGGCCGCGATCTGCAACTGGCCGCTCGCCAGGCCGGCGACGCCGACGCCCGGCTGCGCCCGCTGTTCGCCGATCTGATCGGTGCCGTCGGCAGTGTCGCGGGCTTGCGCCGCATGCGGTTCACCAGCCCGCACCCGAAAGACATGCGACCCGACACGTTCGCCGCGATGGCTGCCACGCCCGCGATGTGCGAGCACCTGCACTACCCGCTGCAGTCGGGCAGCGACCGCGTGTTGTCGTTGATGCACCGCGGGTACACCGCCCAGCGCTATCTCGAGCGGCTGGCCCAGGCCCGTGCGGCGGTACCCGACCTGGCGGTGAGCACCGACATCATCGTCGGCTTTCCCGGCGAGTCGGAAGCCGACCTGCAGCGCACGCTGGAGGTCGCCGCGGCAGCGGAGTACGACTACGCGTACACGTTCGTGTTCTCACCTCGTGAGGGCACCGAGGCGGCGGCGATGGTCGATCACTTCGTCGACCCGGCCGTGGTTGCCGAGCGCTTCCAGCGGCTGCGGGTGGTGGTGGAGCACAGCGCACTGCTCAAGCACCAGGCTCGCATCGGTCGGGTCGAGGAGGTCGTGGTGGAGGGCCCCAGCAAGAAGGACCCGTCGGTGATGTCGGGCCGCACACGCCAGAACAAGCTCGTGCACTTCACACCCACGCATCCGTTGCGGGTCGGCTCGTACGCCACGGTCGAAGTCGTCTCGGCGGCGCCACATCACCTGATGGGTCGTTTCCTCGAGCTGGTGGCCGAGCCCGTGCACCGGCGACGCATCGCTGTGTCGGCAGGGTGAGCACCCCGCTCGTCATACTCGGGCCCACCGCATCCGGGAAGAGCGATGTGGCGATGGCATTCGCCCTGCGGCACGGTGCTGCCGAGGTCCTGGCCGTCGACTCGATGCAGGTCTACCGCCGCATGAACATCGGCACGGCGAAGCCCAGTGCTGCCGACCGGGGTGCGGTGGCGCACCACGGCATCGACCTGGCGGAGCCCAGCACCGACTTCGCCGTCACCCACTTCGAGCGCGCGGCGCGCGAGGCGATGGCCCAGATCTCCCGGCGCGGAGCGCAGCCGGTGCTGGTGGCCGGTACCGGTCTCTACCTGCGCAGCCTCACCGACCCGATGGAAGTTCCGGGGCGGTGGCCCGAGCTGCGCGCGGCGCTCGAGGAACGAGCTGCTCGCGAGGGTTCGCCGGCGCTGCACGCCGAACTGGTTGCGCTCGACCCGATCGCAGCGACACGGATGGAGCCGACCAACCTGCGCCGAGTGACACGGGCCCTGGAAGTCACGCTCGGCAGCGGCCGCCCGTTCAGCTCGTTCGGCCCGGGACTCGACCAGTACCCACCGGTGCCCTTCGTGCAGGTGGGGCTGCAGTGGCCGCGCCCCGTGCTGGCGGAACGCATTGCGGCGCGAGTGCATCGCATGATGGCGCAGGGCTTGCTTGCCGAAGTCGAGTCGCTGCTTGCCGAGTCACCTCCGATGTCGCGCACCGCCCGCCAGGCGCTCGGGTACAAGGAGCTCATCGCTCACCTCGAAGGAACCTGGTCGCTCGACGAGGCGGTTGCCGCCATCATCGTGCGCACTCGCCAGTTCGCAGTCCGTCAGGAGCGATGGTTCCGTCGCGACCCTCGCATACGCTGGGTGCACATCGAACACGACCCCGTCGCCGAGGTCGTGCCGCTGCTCTTCCCGTCATGACCCAGCTCACTCTCACCAAGCACCACGGTCTCGGTAACGACTTCCTCGTCGTCTTCCACCCCGCTGTGGCCGACCTGCCGGCGCTCGCGCGGCACCTGTGCGATCGCCGTCGCGGCGTCGGCGCCGATGGCCTGCTGGTGGGGGAGAGCGAGCCAGGTCATGCCGCTCGGATGGTGCTGTACAACGCCGACGGCACCCGGCCGGAGATGAGCGGCAACGGCATCCGCTGCTTCGCGCAAGCGGTGGCGATGCGCCGAGGCGATCACCTCGATCAGCTCATCCTCACCGACGCCGGCCAGCGGCTGGTCACGCTCGCCCCCACGAGCGACCCCACCGTCGTGCATGCGTCGGTCGACATGGGCGAGGTGGCGCCACTGGCCGAACCCGCCGATTGGCACGCCATCGGTGCCGACCCGCTGCGCCCCGTCAGCCACCTCAGCCTGGGCAACCCGCACAGCGTCGTGGGTGTCGACGACGTCGACGAGGTCGATCTGCTCTCGCTGGGTCGCATCGTGCCGTACGTCAACCTCGAGATCATCGAGCCCGGTCCCGAGGCGCACGCCATCACGATGCGCGTGCACGAGCGCGGCGCCGGCATCACCGAAGCATGCGGCACCGGCGCTTGCGCCAGCGCCTGGGCGGCGCGGCAGTGGGGTCTGGTACCGGCGGGTACCGAAGAAATCGTGGTGCACATGGATGGCGGCGATGCAAGGGTGCGTCTGCACCACCCATCGCAGGGCCGGGTCACGCTGGTCGGCCCCGCACAGTACGTGGCCACCGTCATCGTCGAGATCGACGAGTTCGTGTGACCGCGCAGGAGACCCTCGTGGTGCGGAAAGGCACGGCATGAACTCTCCCTACAACGAGGCGCTCGGCGCCACACTGATCGAGCGCACCAAACGAGAGCGCATCGTGCTGGTGGGTGTCACCATGCCCGGTCACCACGACGACGACACCGAGGCCGGGCTCGACGAGCTGTCGCTGCTCATCGACACGGCCGGCGCCGACGAAGCCGGCCGCGTGATGCAGCGTCGCGATTCGCCCGATCACACCTGGTACATCGGCAAGGGCAAGGTGGAGGAGCTGCGCGACATGTGCCTGGCCGTCGACGCCGACACCGTGGTGTTCGACAACGAGCTGAGCCCGGCGCAGCAGTACAACCTGGAGAAGGTGCTCGGTCGTACGGCGCTCGATCGAACTGCCGTCATCCTCGACATCTTCGCCCAGAACGCGCACACGCTGGAAGGCAAGGCGCAGGTCGAGCTGGCCCTGCTGCGCTACCGCCTGCCGCGCCTGCGCCGCGGCGCCAAGGCCAACCTCTCGCAGCAGCGCGGCGGCGTGGGCAGTCGTTTCGGTGGTGGCGAGACCAAGCTGGAAGTCGATCGTCGGCGCATCATGCGGCGCATCACCAAGCTGGAGGGCGACCTGCGCGAACTGCAGCACACTCGCCAACTGCAGCGCAAGAGCCGTGGTCGCAGTGGCCTGGCGGCGGTCACCATCGTCGGGTACACGAATGCCGGCAAGTCGACGCTGTTGAACCGGCTCACGCAGGCCGGGGTGCTGGTGGAGGATCGCCTGTTCGCAACGCTCGATCCCACCACTCGCCGGCTCTCACTGCCCGGCGGTGAGCCGGTGCTGCTCACCGACACGGTGGGCTTCGTCCGTCGCCTGCCGCATGGCCTGGTGGAAGCGTTCAAGAGCACGCTCGAGGTGGCCAGCATGGCCGACTTCCTGGTGCACGTGGTCGATTGTGCCGCGCCGGATCCGGAGGGTCAGATCAACGCCGTCCGCGAGGTGCTGGGCGAGATCGATGCGTTGTCGGTCCCCGAGCTGCTGGTGTTCAACAAGGCCGACATCGCCCCCGACGTCGCCGCCGATCTGCAAGCGCGCCACCAGGGCTCGGTGGCCCTCAGCGCCCAGACAGGCGAGGGCATCGAACACTTCCTGCACGTGCTGGGCGATCGGCTCCGCTCCATCACTGCCGTCGTCGAGCTGATGGTGCCGTACGAGCGGGGCGACGTGCTGGCATCGATCCATCGTGAAGGCGAGGTCGTCTCCACCTTCCACGACACCGACGGTGTGCGAGTACGCGCCCGCCTCGCCGACGCGTCCGTTGGTCGCCTTGCCGAATTCGTCGTGCACTCGGCGTGATCCGCGGTGATCGGGCAGGATGGTGATCCCATGAACGATCCCTCCGGTTTCGTCCCGCCTCCGTACCCGTACGACCGCCTCGATCGGCTGGTACCGCTCGCCAAGGCGCTCGCCGGTGGCATCGTCGACCTGTCCATCGGCACCCCGTGCGATCCGCCGACGGCCGAGGTGCTCTTCGCGCTGGGCCACAGCGACAGCGAGCGCGGCTATCCGGCCAGCATCGGCGGAGAGCCGCTGCGGGCCGCGATTCGAGGGTGGCTGCATCGCCGCTTCGACGTGGACGTGCCGCTGGCGCAGCTGGCCGCGTGCGTGGGTACGAAGGAGTTCGTCGCCACCACGCCGCACTACTTGCGGTTGCGCACGCCCGCCCGCGACACCGTGCTGTACCCGGCCGTCTCGTACCCCACGTACGAGATGGGGGCCACCTTGGCCGGCTGCCGGGCGGTGCCGGTACCGGCAGCGGCCGACGGTGGCATCGACCTGAGTGCGATCGACCCTGCCGATGCCGCGCGAGCACTGCTGCTGTGGGTCAACAGCCCTTCGAACCCAACGGGTGCGCTCAGCGATCTGGCCGCTGCCGCGGCCTGGGGTCGAGCCCACGGTGTGCCCGTGTTCAGCGACGAGTGCTATGTCGAGTTCACCTGGGACGGCCCCGCCAGCACCATCTTGCACTCGGGTCTCGAGGGTGTGGTGGCCGTGCACTCGCTCTCCAAGCGATCCAACCTGGCCGGCGTGCGCGTGGGCTTCTACGCCGGCGACGCCGAGCTGGTGAACTACCTCAAGGAGGTGCGCAAGCACGTGGGCATGATGGTGCCCGGCCCGGCGCAGGCAGCGGGTGTTGCTGCGCTGGCCGACGACGTGCACGTCGGGCTGCAGCGCGACCGCTATCGGCACCGCCTGGAGCGGCTGGCACACGTGCTGTCGGTGTGGTCCGGCCTGGAGGTGCCGATGCCTGCGGGCAGCTTCTACCTGTGGTTCGACGCGCACGACGGTTGGCAGTTCGCCGAGCGATTGGCGCGCGAAGGCGGGGCGTTGGTGAGCCCCGGCGACTTCTACGGAGCGGGCGGCGCACACAACGTGCGCGCCGCCGTGGTACAACCTGACGATCGAATCGAACTTGTCGCCACGCGACTGGGGGTGCAGTGATGTCGTATCAACCACAACCACCGATGGGTGCCGCTCCGCAGCCGGGCATGCAGCCGTATGGCGCCGCCCCCAATCCCTACGCCGCGCCGCCGGTGGCCGCGCCGGCGGCCAAGAAGGGCAAGGGCCTCGTGCTCGCCGGCATCGGCCTGGCAGTGGTGGGGCTGGGCACCGGTGTCGCGCTCATCGCGATGAGCGGCTCCGCTCGTGAGGAGACCGTCAAGAAGTTCGCCCGCGCGCCAGCCGGCTGCACCACCACGCTGCAGTTCGACAAGCGCGCCACCTTCACGCTGTACCTCGAGACCAAGGGTTCGGTCGACGACGTGGAAGGTGACTGCGCGGCCAACGGTGCGTCGTACGACCGTGGTGACGACGATCCGCCGCGGGTGTCGCTCAGCTTGTTCGACAGCGCCGATCAGGTGGTCGAGCTCACCGCCGCCGACAGCCCGTCGTACTCCACCGGTGGGTATCGCGGCCAGGCCACGCAGCGCGTGCGCATCGCCGAGCCCGGCACCTATCGCCTGACCGTGACCAGCGACGCCACCGACTTCGCCATCGCCGTCGGTGGCGACCCCGATGTCGATGCAGCATCGATGAAGACAGCGGGCATCGCGGCGGCGATCGGTGGGCTGCTGCTGGGCGGGCTGCTGATCCTGCTGGGCACGCGCAAGCGGCGCCCTCCGGTTGCTGCCGCGAACGCAGTACCGGCCTGGCAACAGGCGCCGGCACCCGTGCCCGGCTACCAGCCGCAAGGCACCGTGCCCGGCTATCAGCCGCAGCCGCAGTACACGCCGCCCCCCAGCTACGCGCCGGCCGCGCCCTCGGCACCGCCGCAGTGGTCGCAACCGGGCGCTCCCCAGCCGCCGACGGTGCAGCCTCCAGCCGCGCCGCCTGCCCCGCCGGCTGGCTCGGGGTGGGGCGCTCCGGAACGCTGAGTGGCCGACTCGACGGGCCGTCGCCCCGGCGGGGTGTGGTGGCAGTGGGTCAGAGACGGCGCATGACGGTGACGACGCGACCGAAGATCTGCACCTCGCCGTCGGTGTACACCATCGGCTGCAGCCTCGGGTTGGCGGGCACCAGCGTGACCACGTTGCCCTTGCGCTGGTAGGTCTTGACGGTTGCCTCCTCACCCGGGATGCCGGCGATCACGATCTCGCCATTGGTGGCTGTTGGTTGCGCACGAGCAACCACGAAGTCGCCATCCATGATGCCGATCTCGATCATCGAGTCGCCACGGACACGCAGCATGAACAGGTCGCCGTCGCCGGTGAAGTCTTCCGGCAGCGGGAACAGCTCCTCGACGTTCTCCTGCGCGAGCACGTCGGTGCCGGCGGCCACATCGCCCACCAAGGGCACGTGCCGCACCGGGCGGCGCTCGATCGCGGCGCCCGACGACGGATCGAAGCGGACCTCGATGGCACGCGGCTTCGACGGATCGCGCTTGAGGTAGCCGAGGCGCTCGAGCGAGGCGAGGTGACTGTGCACCGTGGAGGGGGAGGTGAGACCGACAGCCTCGCCGATTTCGCGAACGCTGGGCGGGTACCCCCGCTCACGCATGCTGGTTTCGATCATGTCGAGGATGCCGCGTTGGCGGGCGGTGAGTTGTTCGGCCATGGCGGCAGCGTACACGTGTTCGTCGAGCAGGTCAAACACCCGTTCGTGCAACAAATGTTCGCCTCGGGGTTGACGTCGAACAATCGTTCGTGACACACTGCGAACAGTCGTTCGTGCAACACCTGTTCGACCGCCCATGTGCTCACGCTCTGCGAAGGAACGATTCATGTCCGCAACACTGGCTTCGTACACCGTCGTCGTTCCGGCCCGGCTGCGCGCCGCGGCGGTGGCCGAACAGCGGCCTGCCACTCAGGTCTTCGTGCGCCGGCGGCTCATGGTCGCCATGGTCTTCATCGCCGTCGTCGTTGCCCTTTCGGTGGGCGCCGGCAGCGTTCTGGCGAACCGCGGGGGTGCACCTGCCTCCACCTCCGCGGTTCGTCCAGCATCCGTCTCCTCGGCCGCTTCCTACGTGGTGCAGCCGGGTGACACCATCTGGTCGATTGCGCAGCGCTTTCATGGCGAGGGCTCGCAGATGCGGTACGTCGATGCGTTGGTCGCCATCAATGGTGGTTCGGCACTGCAGGTCGGCCAGGTGATGACCCTGCCGTGACGCTGGCAGGTAGCGTGGTTCGCCATGCGCTGCCCGAAGTGTCACGTCGACGACACGAAGGTGATCGATTCGCGCGAGGCCGACGATGGCGCTGCGATTCGTCGTCGCCGGTCGTGCCTGGCGTGCACTCACCGGTTCACCACCTATGAGCGCCTCGAAGAGGTGCCGCTCACGGTGGTGAAGAGCAACGGTGGGCGCGAACCGTTCGACCGGCTGAAGCTCATCGCTGGGGTCAGTGCTGCGTGCAAGGGGCGCCCGGTGTCGCCGGAGCAGATCGAGCAATTGGCCGAGGCGATCGAGGACGAGGTGCGATTGCAAGGCCCCGACGTGCCCACTGCCGTGGTGGGCATGGAGGTGCTCGAGCGACTGCGGCGCCTCGACGAGGTGGCCTACCTGCGGTTCGCCAGCGTGTACAAGGGCTTCGATGCAGCTGCCGACTTCCAGCGTGAGCTGGTGCTGCTGAAGAAGCTGCAACGCTCGTGAGGCTCGGCCTCGTGCCAGCCATGTGTGTGGCGACCACCCTCGTCGGGTGCGGCAGCGGTTCCTCGGCCTCGTCGGCAGCCACCTCGTCAGTGGCTGCTGTGGTGTCCACCAGCGCTGGCGGGTCGGCCGATGTCGCCGCCGCCACAACGACGCCGCCGCTCACGATCACCGTTGCGCCCGCGATCACCGCCGGCACGATCACCGCGACCACCGAGACGACAACGACGGCGAGCGCCGCGACCACGATCCCGACCACGATCCCGGCGACGGCGCCGCCGAGCACCACTGCACCCTTCACCGACGCGGCGACCGACTTCCTCGGTGAGGAGGTCATCGGCTACTCGGTGCAGGGTCGCCCGATCGTCGCCAGCCACCGGGGCACGGCCGGCGGCACCGTCATCCTCGTGGTCGGCGTCATCCACGGCAACGAGAATGCCGGCTTGGCCATCCTCGACGAGCTACGAACTCGGCCGTTACCGCCCAACATCGACCTGTGGTTGATGGATGCGATGAATCCCGATGGGCTGGCGAACGACGTACGGGGCAACGGCAACCAGGTCGATCTCAACCGCAACTTCCCGCACGACTGGACCGCTGTCGCGCAGCTCGGCGAGTGGGAGTACAGCGGCACCGGGCCCGCCAGCGAGCCCGAGACACAGGCGTTCATGGCGTTCGCCGACCGCATTCGTCCATCGCTCACGCTGTGGTACCACCAGGACCTGTATCGCATCTCGCCGTCCACGCGCAGCGACGGGCCGTTGCGCGAGCGCTACGCCCACATCACCGGGTTGCCACTGCTGACGGTGAGTGGCGGCACCTACACCGGCGTCGCGGCCACGTGGGTGCGCAAGACCGTGCCCGAGGCGATGTCGTTCATCGTCGAGTTGGGCCCCACGCTGACGAGCCCCGAGGCCACGCTGCACGCCGCGGCAGTGCTCGACATCGCGACCATGGCCCGCGCAATCGGCTGACATCGTGCTGCTTTTCTGAGATTGTGTGCAGCGCGACGGGCACGTCGTGCGTGTGTGCAGTTGATGCACGCCACCGCCTACCCCTCCGTCAGCAGCACCACCATGGAACCTGCCCCGATCATCGCTACCGAAGTGAGCTTCGAGGAGCTCTACCGCCGCGAGTACCCGGCACTGGTCGCCGTCGCGACCGCTCTCGCCGGCACCCCCGCCGACGGCGAAGACGTGGTGCAGGACACGATGGTGAAGGCACTGATGCACTGGGGAAAGGTGCGGCGCCTGGAACGACCGGGGGCATGGTGTCACCGGGTGTTGCTCAACGCGTGTCGCAGCCGTTGGCGCCGGCGGCGCACCGAGGCGAGGTTCCTCGCTCGGCAGCGTCGTGAGGAACCATCCACCCAGGGCCCAACCGTAGAGGTGGTGGCCTTCTGGGCGGCCGTACGGCGCTTGCCGGAGCGCCCGCGCCTGGCAGTTGCCCTGTACTACGCCGGCGACCGGTCGGTGGCGGAGGTGGCGAGCATCCTCGACGTTCCAGAAGGAACCGTGAGAAGCGACCTCAGCCGGGCCCGCATGGCCCTCACCAACGAGTTGGAGCACTGACATGGACGAGCAAGGGAACGGGCAGGACGGCACCAGTGGAGCCGCCGATGACGGTGATGGCGGCAGCGGCGACCCGCGGTTCGATGCGCTGGCGCGCCGCGCCGGTCAGGCACTGCGCCGCCCGGCTCCGGCACACGGCATCGACGACGTGCGTCGCGGCCGCCGGCGGCAACAGCTCGTCCGTGTGGGCGTCGGTGGTGTGGCCTGCCTGGTGCTGGCCCTGGGGGCGGTAGCGATCACCCGCGGCGACGACGAACGTGGCCAGATCACCCCCGTCACCACGCCCGACACGACACCTGACACGACACCTGACACGACCGGCGACACGACACCCGACACGCTGCCACCCGACACGGCGCCCCCGCCGTTCACCAGCGACACCGTGATCGTTCCCGGTGTGGCCATCTCGGCCGACACGATGATGGCGTGGGGCGGTGGGTACCTCCTCGGTGTGCTGATCGACGGGCAGTTCCTGCCGTACGGCGACACGTCGGGCATCCCGGCCGAGATGATCGACGCCGAGGTCACGCTGCTTGATCGCAGCTTCTCCACCGACACGTGGACGGTGCTGGTGGATCCGTGCGGGCAGCCGTCGATCCGGCCGGCGCCCAGCTCGCCGCTGTTCGGGCAGGACCTGGCGATGCCGATGAACTGGAGCGAGAACTACCTGTACCCGGGCACGCTCGACGGTGCCGCCGACGAGGACCTGACGGCGTTGCGGGCAGTGCTCGTCGCGCAGTACGGCTCCGCCGAGGGCTTCGAGCTGGTCACGCCGACCGAGAGCATGGACGGCGACCCGGAGCTGGAGACCCTCGTCCGCCGGTACATCACCACCACCGATCCCACCGACCCGTTCACCCAGACCTGGTTGGCGGTGTGGGACCCCACCGACAGCTCGTTGACCACGCTGCACGGCGACCCGGTCGACACCGCCCAGCCGTTCCGCATGAGTGGCGAGGGGCCCACCAACGTGAACGGCGACGAGTTCTGGGAGGACCTGATCGTGACGCCCAGCGGCGATGTGTCGTTGATCCAGCTCAACGACGGCACCGTGCTCGCCTCGGCGGGCGAGTGCAGGAGCTGAGTCAGCGAGCCCGCAAGTAGCGGGTGAACAGGAAACCGTCGTCCTCCAGCACGTGGGCCAACTGCATGCGATGCGAGAGGGCCGGTGCCCCGCTGGTGAGGCGGGGGCCGGCACCGCCGTTGATCTGCGGGCTCAGCGACAGGTTCAGCTCGTCGATCACATCGGCGGCGGCGAGGAGACCGTTGAGCGCAGCCCCACCCTCGGCCTGCACCACCTGCGCATCCAACTGCGCCAGTGCGTCGGCGATGTCGACATCGCCGACACCGGCCCGTATGGATGGCACCGGAACGTGCGGGGCGTCGGCGGGCAGGATGAGCAGTGCCTTGCCCGACGCGAACAGCGGTGAGTCGAAGTCGAACTCGCCGGAGCGTGACACGATTGCGATGCGTTGGCCGGGTAGGCGCGGCGGCCCGTACCCCTCGGCTCGTACCGTGCCGGCGCCGACCAGGATGACGTCGGCGAAGGAGCGCAGGGTGAGCAGCAGCTGCTGGTCGGTCGCGTTCGAGAGGCCACGCGAGTTGCGGTCCACCACGGTGGAGCCATCGAGGCCTGTCACCATGCACAGCGCCACCCATGGTCGATGGGCAGGGCGCGGCCGAGGCTGGTCGTAGCACTCGCGCAGGGCCACATCGTCGGCTGGGTGAGGGAACAAGCGTCGCATCGGAGTCCTTTCTACGTCGCCGATGCCGGATGCATGGTGAGTGGCGTGTGGCGGGCCAGCGTGACGAAGTCGGCATCGGCGTGCAGCAGCGGCGAGGCAACGCGTATCGACACCGCGGCGATGAGGCAATCGACGAGCTTGCGAACGGTCTCGCCGTTCCGGCGGCAGATGCGGTAGAGCGCTGCGGCCTCCTCGTAGTCGCCCGGGGTCATCGCCACCACGGTCGCCCTCGCCAACAGTGCCCGAAGTTGTACGAGATGCCGCTCGTCGCGGGCTCCTGCGAGCACCTCCATGATGATGACATCGCAGGTTGCGATGTCATCGGCCAACAGGTCGTCGACAGTCGTGCAGACGGCGGACCCGGTGTCGCGGAGGAACTCCACCCACGCCGAGGTGTCGATGACGATCAATCGACGCGGCCGACTCTGAGTGCTTCCAGGTCCTCGTTCCACCCCGAGCCACGCAGCGAACGCGCATCGTCGAGGTCGAGGGGTTCAGCCGCAAGCAGCCGTAACGCCATGTTGACGGCGTCCCGCTTCGTGTCGAGGTGGAAGCGCTCCATGACGGCATGGCATGCAGCGTCGTCGATGTCGATGTTGGTGCGTGACATACACCAACCATACACCACTGGCCTGAGCGATGTGTTGATCGGCTCACCGGGCAGGTGGCGTACCGTGAGCCGATGGCCAGACGATCGTGAGAGGATGCCGCTCATGGGGAATGAAGGCGACGACATGAACGGCAACGACATGAACGGCAACGACATGAACGGCAGTGACGTGCGGACGGCGTTTCGCACCTGCCCGCTGTGCGAGGCGGGGTGCGGGCTGGAGATCACCGTCAAGCGTGGCCCTCAGGGCGAGACCGTCACGCGCATTCGTGGCGATATGGCCGACGTGTTCAGTCACGGTTTCATCTGCCCCAAGGGCAGCACGCTCAAGCAGCTGCACGACGACCCCGATCGTGTGCGGCGGCCGCTGGTGAAGCGCAACGGTGTGCACGAAGAGGTCGAGTGGGCGGAGGCATGGGCAGTGATCGCCGACCGGCTTCCCGAGATGATGGCCCGCCACGGCCGCGAGTCGGTGGGCGTGTACCTGGGCAACCCAAGCGCGCACAGCCTCTCGGCACTGCTCTACAACCGATCGATGCTGCAGGCGCTCGGAACGCGCCGCCGGTTCAGTGCGTCGACGGTGGATCAGATGCCGCGCCAGGTGGCTGCCGCCTACGTGTTCGGCACGGCGGTCAGCGTGCCGGTACCCGATCTCGACCACACCGACTTCCTGGTGATCATGGGCGCCAACCCGTACGCGTCGAACGGCAGCCTGTGCACCGCGCCCGACTTCCCCGGTCGCATCGAAGCGATCCGCGCCCGGGGTGGCACGGTGGTGGTGGTCGATCCTCGCCGCAGCCGCACGGCAGAGGAAGCCGATCGCTGGTTGCCCATCCGCCCCGGCACCGATGCGTTGCTGCTCGCCGCGATGGTCACCGCCCTCGCCGTCGACGGGTTGATCGCTCCCGGCGATCATGTGGCGCCGCACCTGCAGGGCCTCGACGAAGTGGTCGCCGCGCTCGCGCCGTTCACACCCGAGTCCGTTGCACAGGCCACCGGGCTGGCCGCCGGCGAGATCAGGTCGCTTGCGCGCGACATGGCAGCGGCCGCCAGCGGCAGTGTGTACGGGCGCATCGGCACCACCACCACCGGGCTCGGCAACGAGGGCTTCGGCACGGTCACCTCGTGGCTGATCGACGTCGTCAACATCGTCACCGGCAACCTCGATCGTCGTGGCGGGGCGATGTTCACGATGCCGGTGGCGGGGGCACCCACCACGCGCGGGAAGTCGGGCACCGGCAAGGGGTTCGCGATCGGTCGTGGGCACACGGTCTCGCGCCAGCTGCCAGAGGTGATGGGCGAGTACCCGGCCGCGGCGATGGCGGAGGAGATCACCCGTGCGGGCGACCAGGGCATCAAGGTGATGATCACCGTCGCCGGCAACCCGGTGCTGAGCACCCCCAACAGCCTGCAGCTCGACGAGGCGCTGAGCGAGTTGGAGTTCATGGTCAGCGTCGACATGTACCTCAACGAGACCACCCGGCACGCCGACGTGATCTTGCCGCCGCCATCACAACTGCAGCGCGGCCACTACGACGTGGCGTTGCTGCAGTTCGCCATCCGCAACGTGGCCAACTACAGCGACCCCGTGCTGCCACTCGACGACCACCAGCCCGATGAGTGGGAGATCCTCGCCAAGCTCGGCCTGATTGCCGCTGGGCTCGGCGCCGACGCCGAGCCGGCGTTGGCCGACGAGGTCGGCATGCGCAGCATGGTGCAGAGCTCGGTGAACGACCCGAACTCTCCCATCCACGGGCGCGATGCCGACGAGATCGTGTCGGCGCTGGGCGACGAGCCCGGCCCGGCGCGCATGCTCGACTTCATGTTGCAGACGGGCCCGTTCGGCGCGGCGTTCGGAGCCAACCCCGACGGAGCCAGCGTGGCGTTGCTGCGTGCAAACCCCCACGGCGTGGACTTCGGCGCCCTGCAGGCTCGGCTACCGGAGATCCTGCGCACGCCCAGCGGAACGATCGAGTTGAACCATCCGATCCTGATGGCCGACCTCGTGCGCTTGCACGCAGCGATGGATGCAGCGGCGCACCAGCCGCTGGTGCTGGTGGGGCGTCGGCACCTGCGCAGCAACAACTCGTGGATGCACAACATCGAGGTGCTGGTGAAAGGCAAGCCGCGCTGCACGCTGCACGTGCACCCCGACGATGCTGCTCGGCTCGGTCTCAGCGACGGGGGAGTGGCTCGCGTGACCAGCCGCGTGGGCACGGTCGACGCCGCGGTGGAGGTGACCGATTCGATCAGGCCGGGCGTGGTGAGCCTGCCGCACGGGTGGGGCCACGGGCAGCCCGGCACGCGCATGCGGGTGGCCGCCGAGCGAGCAGGGGTGAACAGCAACATCCTGGCCGACCACACGGCCATCGACCCGTTGTCGGGAACCTCGGTGCTCAACGGCATCCCGGTGGAGATCGTCGGAGTTGCCGTCGCTGCCGTATAGAACGCGCGCTGGTTGTCGACGTTGCGTGCGGGGAACCTGTGGATATGTGGATAACCACTGCCTTGTCATCTCCTGTTCCCACAGCGTTTCCCTGCTTTCCACCAGGAAATACACATGGTTGTACCCCTTCCTCCCCACAGGGCGGCAGCCGTAAGGTGGCCGCCGTAGCTGGCAGCGGTGTGAGGGCGCGGATGGACAGCGGAGCATCAAAATGGCACTCGACCGCTCGAGTGGACGGCCGATGCACCGCTGTGGGGTCACTGTTCCCGAACCTGTGTCCCTCGCACCGCCTGCCACTTCTCCAGCCGTCATGCCGATCCACCAGCGGTGATGCGAGATCGGCAGGTTGGTCATTGACACAGGCGTAACTACAGTGCTGTAATCTCCCAACCACTTGTGGTGCTTCAGCAAATGGGGGCATTGCAGACACCACATGTTGTGGTTGATGTGGTGGTTGCGGGGGGTTGCGTCACTGCTGGTGCGCTCTTCTCGTGCTCGTTCGTCGGGTCGTCCGGCGAGCAGGCAGGCACACAGCTTTCGCTTCACTATCGTTCGACTTCAAGGAGTACCGCTCACATGTCATTGGCGCCGGATCGTCTCTCCATCGGGATCACCCGCCACTTCACCGCGCCGGGGGTTCACCCGTACGACGAGGTCGAGTGGGAGCGTCGCGACGCGCGGATCTCCAACTGGAAGGACGGCACGGTTGCGTTCGAGCAGCTGGGCGTCGAGTTCCCCACCAACTGGTCGCTCAATGCCACCAACATCGTGGCGCAGAAGTACTTCCGCGGCACGCTGGGCCTTCCCGAGCGCGAGTGGTCGCTCAAGCAGGTCATCGATCGCGTGGCCAACACCGTCACCACCTGGGGCATCGAAGGCGGCTACTTCGCCGACCAGGCCGAGACCGATGCGTTCAACAACGAGCTGAAGTACATCCTGGTCACCCAGCGGGCAGCGTTCAACAGCCCGGTGTGGTTCAACATCGGCGTCAAGGGTGTGCCACAGCAGGCCAGCGCGTGCTTCATCCTCGCCGTGGAAGACACCATGGACGGCATCCTCAACTGGTACAAGGAGGAAGGCGTCATCTTCAAGGGTGGCTCCGGCTCGGGCATCAACCTGTCCAACATCCGCAGCAGCTACGAGCTGCTCAACGGTGGCGGCACGGCCAGCGGCCCGGTCAGCTTCATGCGTGGCGCCGATGCGTCGGCCGGCACCATCAAGAGCGGTGGCAAGACCCGCCGAGCCGCGAAGATGGTCATCCTCAACGTCGACCACCCCGATGTCGAAGAGTTCATCTGGTGCAAGGTGAAGGAAGAGCGCAAGGCACGCGTGCTGCGCGATGCCGGCTTCGACATGGATCTCGACGGTTCCGACAGCTTCAGCATCCAGTACCAGAACGCCAACAACTCGGTGCGCGTCAGCGACGAGTTCATGCAGGCCGTGCTCGACGACGCCGACTGGAGCTTCAAGGCGGTCATCGACGGCACCCCGGTGCGCACCGTGCGCGCCCGCGACCTGTGGCGCGACATCGCGCAGGCCAGCTGGGAGTGCGCCGACCCGGGCCTGCAGTTCGACACCACCATCAACAAGTGGCACACCGCGCATGCCTCGGGCCGCATCAACGGCAGCAACCCGTGCAGCGAGTACATGCACATCGACAACTCCGCCTGCAACCTGGCCAGCATCAACCTGCTGCACTACCTCGACGAAGACGGCGAGTTCGACGTCGATGCCTACATGCACACCATCGAGGTCATGTTCACCGCGCAGGAGATCCTCGTCGGCCGCGCCGACTACCCCACGGAGAAGATCGGCGAGAACAGCCGCAAGTTCCGCCAGCTCGGCCTGGGCTACGCCAACCTCGGCGCAACCTTGATGGCGCTGGGCCTGCCCTACGACAGCGAAGAGGGCCGGGCCTGGGCGGCGGCACTCACCTCGTTGATGACCGGCCACGCCTACGCCACCAGCGCTCGCACCGCGAGCCGCATGGGGTCGTTCGCCGGCTTCTCGGAGAACGAGCGCTACATGCTCGACGTGCTGCGCATGCACCGCGATGCGCACACCACCATCGCCAGCCACACCGGTGTGCCCGCCGAGCTGGTTGCCGCCGGCCAGGCCGCATGGGAGTCCGCCGTGCGCGACGGCGAGGAGTACGGCGTGCGCAACGCGCAGGCGTCGGTGCTCGCGCCCACCGGCACCATCGGCTTGATGATGGACTGCGACACCACCGGCATCGAGCCCGACCTGGGCCTGTGCAAGATGAAGAAGCTGGTCGGTGGCGGCACGATGACCATCGTCAACCAGACCATCCCGCGTGCGCTGCGCAAGCTGGGCTACACCCCGCAGCAGATCGACGACATCGTCGGCTACATCGACCGGGAGAAGAGCATCCTCGGTGCCCCGCACCTGGCTGCTGCGCACGTTGCCGTGTTCGCCTGCAGCATGGGCGACAACACCATCCACTACGAAGGCCACGTGCGGATGATGGGTGCCGTGCAGTCGTTCATCTCGGGTGCCATCTCCAAGACCGTCAACATGCCCGAAGACGCGGCGGTGGAAGACATCGAGGCGCTGCACCTGTTGTCGTGGCAGCTGGGCCTCAAGGCCGTCGCCATCTACCGCGACAACTGCAAGGTCGGCCAGCCGCTCAGCACCGCCAAGAAGGACGGCGCCGAGGAGGCTCCCGAAGCAGCTGCGGCCACGCAGGTGGTCGAGCGCATCGTCGAGAAGATCGTGCACCAGCCCATCCGCCAGAAGCTGCCGCGCAGCCGTCGTGGTCGCACGTTCGAGTTCCGCGTCGCCGACTGCAAGGGCTTCGCCACGATCGGCGAGTACGCCACCGGCCAGCCCGGTGAGATCTTCCTCACCGTCTCCAAGCAGGGCAGCACGCTCAGCGGCATCATGGACGCGTTCGCGAAGAGCATCAGCTACGGCCTGCAGTACGGCGTGCCGTTGCGGGCGTTCGTGGAGGCGTTCACCAACATGCGCTTCGAGCCGGCCGGCATGACCGACGACCCCGACATCCGTTTCGCCTCGTCGATCATGGACTACCTGTTCCGCCGTCTGTCGCTGGAGTACATGACCTACGACGAGCGTGCCGAGCTGGGCATCTTCTCCATCGACGAGCGCCTGCAGCCCACGCTGCCCGGCGTGGAGGAGAGCGTGTGGGAAACCCGCACCGGCAGCGAGATGGTCTCCGACCCCAAGACCATCCCGTCGGCGGAAGACCTGTTGGTGCAGATGGAGCTCGGTGTGGCCCCGGCCGCCCCGAACAACGACGTCACCAACCCCGGTGGCGTGGTGCGGGCCCAAGAGCAGCCGGCACAGGTCACGCCCAAGCCCGCCGTGCGTCACAGCGATGCCCCGATGTGCATGCAGTGCGGTGTGCAGATGAACCGCGCCGGCAGCTGCCACGCCTGCCCCAGCTGCGGCAGCACCAGCGGCTGCAGCTGACCGAACGGTGATGGTGAGGGTGCGCGGCGTGGGCCGCGACTGGTACGGCCTCTACGCTTGACGACGTGGCCCGACGCCTGCCAGCCCCAGGGACGCTCTCCCCGATGTACTTCCTCTTCGCTGCGTCGCAGCGAGTCGGTGCGCTCCTCGCCGAAGCACTGGCTGAGGCGCCGCTCGACGCCGGTGGCTACGCGTTCTACAGCGCGTTGCGCGAAACGCAGCCGACATCGCCGACCGACCTTGCCCGCCATCTCGGGATGCCGGTCTCGACGGTGCTCGACACGCTGAGCGGCTTGCAGCGTCGCGAGCACGTTGCCCGCTTGCGCAATCCACGAGATCGTCGCTCGTACCTCGTGCGCCTCACCGATGCGGGTGAACAGGTGCACGATGCGACTGAAGTCTTGTTCAGCGAGGCTGACGCGCAGCTGCTCGCCCACCTCGGCGGTCGCCGAGCCGAGCTGATCGAGGTGCTCTCGTTGCTGAAGGACGCCGGCGAGACCGCGCTCGACGAACTGCGGGTGGCCCGGGCTCAGCGAGCCGTGTGATGCCACGGTTCCGTGGCACATGTCACGGAACCGTGATAGTTTTCGACGATGTCAACTCGCCGAATCTGCGCCGTCGCCGTTGCTCTCTCCGTCGTGGGCGGATGTGCGTCGGAGACAGGCCGTTCGCCCTCGGAGACCACGGTCGTTGCGACGTCGGAGGCGACACTCCCGCCAGCAACGGTGACGACGCTCACGGGTGGGCCGGCGTCAACGTCGACGACTGTGCTCGACGGTGCAGTGAGGCGCTGGGCCGAGGACATGCAGGCGCTCGGTGATGGCGTTCGCCGAATCCATCCGAACCCGTTCTGGCGCCAGTCCGAGGCGGAGTTCGACGCATCGTTGACCGCGGCGCCCCATCATCTTGCGCAGCTCGACGACATCGACGCTCGTGCGGAGGTCATGCGGCTCACTGCCCAGATCGACGGCCACACCGGCGTGTACCTCGGTGAGGCCGGATTCCACCTGTACGCGATCCACCTCTACGAGTTCGGTGGCGACTTCGCCGTCATCGCCGCCGCGGACGCGGCGCTGGTCGGCGCCACGGTGCTGAGCATCGACGGTGTGCCGGTCGCCGACGCGGCCGCTGCGGTTGCGCCCTACTCGCCGTTCGACAACGAATCGACGATACGGCTCGTCGTGCCCACGCTGCTCACGACACCCGAAGTGCTGCGCGCTGCGGGCGTCATCGACGACATGGCGGCGCCGCACTACGTCGTGCGCTTGACCGATGGAAGCGAGCGCGAGATCGATCCCGACCAACTGTCATGGGAGGAGTTCGTGGCCATCGATCCGAAACCCATCGGAATGACCAAGATCGCCTCGATACCGGCGTTGGCCCGTATCGACGAGCCGTTCTGGACCACCGTGTTGGACGCCGCGCCCGATGGCGGCGAGGCGTTGTACCTGCAATACAACGAGGTGGTCCGCACGAGTGGCCCGAGATCGATCGACCAATTGGCCGACGAGATCGACGCGGCACTCAGCGGTGGGAACATCACTCGCCTCGTCGTCGACCTTCGCTACAACCCCGGCGGCAACGTCCGTGAGTACGCACCGCTGCTCAGCGTCTTGACGACCAACCCGACGCTTGCCGCTCCGCGGTCGCTGGTGGTGCTCATCGGGCGTCAGACGTTCTCGGCGGCGGTGCTGCTCGCAACAGAGTTGGACAACCTGACCAACGCTGTGTTCGTCGGCGAACCGACGGGCGGCAGCCCGAACCTGTACGCCGACCCGAGTCCGCTCACGCTGCCGAACAGCGGGATCGTCGTCAACGTGTCGTCCGAGTTCTTCGAGGCCGGCGGACTGAGCGACCTACGTGACGCCATCGCTCCCGACATCGCGGTGACGGTCGGTCTCGACGATTTCCTTGCCGGCCGCGACCCCGTGCTCGACGCCGCGCTCGCCCTTGCGTGACGTTGAGCCACGGAACCCGCGCCCACGCGACGGCCAAGAGGGCGTGATCGTGCGCCGGTGGCGGCGTAGCCTCCGACGCATGCGTTCGCGGCATGGAAGATGGCGACCTGCCCTACCGCTGGTGATCTGCAGCGCGCTGGCCCTGGCCGCGTGTGCGAGCAGCGCGGCGTCGGGTCCGCCCTCTGCTCTCACGGACACCAGTGCGCCGACCGCTGTCGAGCCGACGATCGCCACCGTGCCCCTGTCCACCGTGCCCCCAACGACCGTGCCCCCAACGACGGTGCCCGCAACGACCGCGCCCCCCACCACGGTGCCACCGTCGACGACGGCGCAGGCAACGGGCCGAGTGACGATGGCGTTCACCGGCGATGTGTTGGCGCACCGGGTGATCAACCGTGCGGCACTGCAGCCCGACGGCAGCTACGACTACACCTCGATGCTCGCCAACATCGCTCCACTCGTCAGTACCGCCGACATCGCCGTGTGCCACCTCGAGGCGCCGATCGCCCCGCCCGATCAAGAGGTCATGGTCGAACCACAGCGGATCTCGTCCGCTGCATCGATCACGAACGCGCTGGCGTTTGCAGGGTTCGATCGCTGCTCCACTGCATCGAACCACTCCGTCGATCGCGGCGCCGCCGGCGTCGATGCCACCGTCGCAGCGTTCGAGGCGGCCGGCATGGGGCAGTCGGGCGTCGCACGCACCGAAGCCGAGCGGCTGCCGGCGTTGATGACCGTGAACGGGGTCAAGGTGGCGCACCTCGCCTACTCGTACGGGTTCGACGGCACGCCGCTGCCCGCCGGCGAGCCATGGCGGGCGAACATCATCGACCCGGCGTCGATCATCGCCGACGCCCGCGCCGAACGAGCGCTGGGGGCGGAGGTGGTGGTGGTCAGCCTGCACTGGGGTGCGTCGATGGCTTCGAACCCCACCGCCGACCAGCAGCGGGTGGCCGAGGCCGTCACAGCCAGCGGCGACGTGAACCTGATCGTCGGCCACCACTCGCACGTCATCCAGCCGATCAGCCAGGTGAACGGTGTCTGGGTGGTGTGGGGGATGAGCAACTTCCTCTCCGCGCTGCCCACCAGCGACCAGTGGCCGGCGAAGTCGCAGGACGGCGTGCTCGTCTCGGTGACGTTCAACCGCGCCGATGACGGCTCGATCGTCGTGTCGCGACCGTCGGTGCGGCCGACGTGGTGCGACAAAGGCAACGGCTACGTGGTGCGCTCCACTGCCGAGCAGAACGACCCGACCCTGTCGCCGGCCGTGCGCGAACAACTGCGCATCTCGGAGGAACGCACGCGGGAAGTGCTCGGCGAGTTCATTCCCGCGTAGGGTTTCGCCATGACCGAACCGTCGCCGCATGTCACTACCGAACGTCTCGACAGCGTCATGGTCGTGCACCTCGACGACGGCAAGGCCAACGCCCTGTCGGCCACGATGATCGCTGCCATCTCGACCGCGTTGGATGAGGCCGAGGCCGACGACACGATCGGCGCAGTGGTGTTGCACGGCCGCCCCGGCCGCTTCTGCGCCGGCTTCGACCTGTCGGTGATGCGCGGTGGCGACTTCGCTGCTGTCGCCACGCTGGTCAGCGACGGTGGCGAGCTGGTACGCCGGCTCTACGGGTCGTCGGTGCCGATCGTGGCGGCCAGCACCGGGCACGCGCTTGCGGCCGGTGCCCTCATCCTGCTCGGCTGCGACGTGCGCGTGGGCGCCGACATCGACTGCAAGATCGGGCTCAACGAGGTGGCCATCGGCATGGTGCTGCCGGCCTGGGCCATCACGATTGCCCAGGAACGGCTGAGCCGCCGGCACATCCAGCTGGCAGTCGCCACCGCCCAGGTCACCGACGGTGCCGGCGCCGTGCAGGCGGGGTTCCTCGATGTGGTGGTGCCGGAAGCCGAGGTGCTGCCCGCCGCCATCGAGAAGGCGACGGAGCTGGCGGCGCTCAACGGCCGCGCCTATGCGGGCACGGTGCTGGCGTTGCGCGGGCCGGTGCTGGATCGCATGGCGGCCCAGGTCACCGCAGATCGCGAGGCGGGGGCCACACCCGCTGTGTGAACCACTGCGATGCGCTCCGAGCCGAGGAGTCGGCTGAGCGCCTGGCAACCTGGCGGGATGGAGAACTTCACCGGCAAGATCGCAGTCATCACGGGAGGCGGCACTGGCATGGGCCGCGAGCTGGCCCGCCAGTTGAGCGCCGAGGGCTGTCACGTGGCGATGTGCGACGTGTCGGCCGACAACATGGCCGAGACCGTGCAGCTGTGCGTCGCCGACGCGCCGGCAGGCACTCGCGTCACTGCGTTCGTGGCCGATGTGTCGCAGGAGGCACAGCTGCTCGCGTTCGCCGATGCGGTGCGCGGCGAGCACGGTACGCAACACATCAACCTGCTGTTCAACAACGCCGGCATCGGCGGCGGCGGCAGCTTCGTCGCCGACCCGCGCGACGAGTGGGAGACCACGTTCAACGTCTGCTGGGGCGGCGTCTACCTGGGCACCCGCACGTTCATGCCGATGCTGTTGGCCAGTGAGGAGGGCCACATCGTCAACACCAGCAGCGTCAACGGGTTCTGGGCTTCGCTGGGCCCCAACATCCCGCACACGGCGTACAGCGCCGCCAAGTTCGCCGTCAAGGGCTTCACGGAGGCGCTGATCACCGATCTGCGACAGAACGCCCCGCACATCAAGGCCTCGGTGGTCATGCCGGGGCACATCGGCACGTCCATCGTCATCAACTCCGGCAAGTTCTTCGGCCGCGAGCCCAAGGAGATGACCAGCGAGCAGCTCGACACCGTGCGCGACCGCCTGACGCAGCGAGGTCTCGATCTCACTGCCGCCAGCGACGACGACCTGCGCGTGGGCATGCAGATGCAAGCCGAGATGTTCCGCGACGCGGCACCCACCACGGCGGCGCAGGCGGCGACGCTCATCCTCGACGGTGTTCGCCTGGGTGCATGGCGCATCTTGGTGGGCGACGACGCAGTGGGGCTCGACGAACTGGTGCGCGAGATGCCGGCGGTTGCCTACGACGAAGCGTTCCTGCCGCACCTTCGGGCCCGCGGGCTGTTCTCCTTCGCCGTCGAGTGACCCGCGGCCGACCCAGCCTGTTCGCCTCAGGTTGTGACCTTGGTCAGTGTTGGCGTCGCGAACGTGCCCCATACCGTGCGAGGTAGGAAGAGCAGGGCCGGGCGCAGGGGTTGCTCCGGCGGAAGGGATTGCTCATGTCACATCAGCACGCAGTCGTCTGGATCGATCACGAGCACGCGACCGTCATCGACTTCGCGTTCGACGATCGTCACGTGGTGCAGGTCGAGCGCGAAGGTGGCCAGCACAAGGTGCATCGCCGCTCGGGCATACCCGGCAGTGGGAAGGCGCCGATCGACCATCAGTACTTCGACGCAGTGGCATCCGCGTTGGGTGATGCCGCCGAGATCCTGATCGTCGGGCCGGGCAGCGCGAAGGCCGAGTTCCACCGCGATCTGCAGGCGCGTCACGCCGCCGTGTGCAAGCGCGTGGTGGCCGTCGAGTCCGTCGATCACCCGTCAGATGGTGAGTTGCTGGCGTTCGCTCGCAAGTACTTCAAGCGGGTCGACGCGCTACGCGGCGACGCCTGACACGGCGCCAACCCGAGGCGCTACGACGCCGTTGTCGACGACAGGTGAACGGTGCGCCCACCGATGATGGTGCGGAGCACTCGTGCCTGCAGCAACGAGTTCGGTCCGTCGGCGAGTGGATCGCGGTCGAGGATCACCAGATCGGCGGCCAGCCCGGCGCGCAGCATGCCGCGCTCGCCCTCCAGATGACTCGCCCAGGCGGCGTCGCGCGTGGCGTGGCCGATGGCGTCGGCAAGCGGTAGCGCGAAGTCGGGTCGGTGGGGCGTCAGCGTTGGGTCGCCGGGCGACTTGCGGGTGGCGGCGATGAACATGTTGGGCAGCGGTTCGTAGGGTGCGGTGGGCGTGTCGGTGCCCAGCGCCAAAGTGGTGCCGTGTGCGAGGTACTCGGGCCAGGCGAAGCCCCGCGCCGCACGCTCGTCGCCGAGCATGGCCACCCAGTTGGCCATGATGGCGGGGTCGCAGTGCACGGGCTGCATCGATGCGGTGATGCCCAGCGGCGCAAGCCGTGCGACGTCGGCTTCGTCGACGTACTCCAGGTGCTCGATGCGGTGGCGTCGTTCGGTGGTGTCGCCGCGAGCGGCGCGTCGTTGCGCGGCCACTTCCAGCACGTCGATGGCAGTGCGCACGGCGAGGTCGCCGATGGCGTGCATCGCGATCTGCAGGCCCGCCTCGTCGGCCGCCAGCACCACCGGCTCGAGGGCTGCACGGTCCCAGATCAGCTCGCCGGGCTCGCCGTTGGCGTACGGAGCCAACATGCCGGCCGTGCACCCGTCGATGGTGCCGTCGACGATGAGCTTGATGCCCGCGATGCGAACTCGGCTGCTGCCTTGGCGCGCGGCAAGCGCGGCGGCGTGAGCCACCTGGGCCAACTCGCCGGCGGGCCGGCCGGTGCGGGCGATGAGCCAGTGACCCACGACGGTGAACGCCAGCTCGCCTCGCTGTTCGGCACGCATCAGCGCCGCCAGGCCGCTGCGCTCCAGGCCCATGTCGACCGCGCTGGTGGTGCCGGCGCAACGATAGGCATGCAGTGCTGCCTGTAGCTGCCGGTCGTGCTCGGCGTCGTCGGCCACGTTCATCACCGGCCAGGCCAGGTGGTAGCCGGCGTTCTCCAGCAACAACCCCGTAGCCGCCCCTGTGGCGTCGCGCACGATGCGGCCGCCGACCGGGTCGGGTGTGTCGTCGGTGATGCCCAGCTCCGCGAGAGCCGCGGTGTTGACCCACACCGAGTGCAGATCGTTGGCGTCGAGGTACACCGGCCGGTCGTCGACGATGGCATCGAGCATCTGACACGTCGGCTCGCCGGCCGGCACTGCCGAGAAGAGCCAGCCGATGCCGAGCACCCTTGGTGCTGACGGATGCGCCGATGCCCACGAACGCAGTGAAGCGTCGATGTCGTCGAGCGACTTGGCCTCGCGGAGCTGTGCGCGGCGCAAGCTGGCACCCGTGTTGAGCAGGTGGGCATGCGCGTCGACGAAGCCCGGCAGCACGACGCCGTGTTCGGCATCGATCTCCCGGGCGTCGCCCGCACACTGGCGGGCCTCGGCGAGTGACCCCACGAACTCCAGATGTGCGCCGCGTATCACGACCGCTTCGGCCCACGGCTGTGCCGGGTCGGCCGTCAGCACCCGGCCGTGGATGATCAGGCCGTTGTCGTCGTCGGGCGTGTCGTCGTCGTGCGGGTCGTCGTCGTGCGGGTCGTCGTCGTGAGTGTCGTCGCGCTCGCTCATCGTCAGAAGACTACGGCTGAGGATGCCGCCCCGGCCGAGCGCACAGGTGAGCTTGAATGGGGGCGTGGAGTACATCACCCTCGTCGAGGCCGCGCAACATGTGGCCGCCACCTCGAAGCGCTCCGAGAAGACCGCGCTGATCGCCGCACTGCTGCGCCAGGTCGCCCCGGCGGAGGTTCGGGCGGTGATCGGGTTGCTGGTGGGCGAGCCGCGACAAGGCCGGATGGGTGTCGGCTGGGCCCGGCTGCGCGACGCTCGAGTGGCGGCGGCGGCAGCGCCGTCGATGACCATCGGCGAGCTCGACGACGCGCTCACGGTGCTGGCGGCCACCGGTGGCCAAGGGTCGCAGGCCGACCGCGAGCAGCAACTGGTGCACGCGCTGGGCCGGATGACGGCCGACGAGCAGGCGCACCTCGCACGAGTGCTCGGCGGCGAGATGCGACAGGGTGCACAGCTCGGAGTGGTCACCGATGCCGTCGCCAAGGCGGCAGGGGTGCCGGCCGCCGACCTGCGCCGAGCGGCGATGCTGCTCGGCGATCTGGGTGCGGCAGCCGCGTTGGCTCTGGCCGGCGAGCCGTTGGGGGTGGGCCTCTCGCCACTGATCGGTGTGCAGCCGATGCTGGCCGGCACGTCTGCCTCGGTTGCAGACGCACTGCTGCTCACCGGCCCGGCCAGCGTGGAGTGGAAGCTCGACGGCGCCCGCGTGCAGGTGCACCGGCGCGGTGGCGAGGTACGCGTCTACACGCGCAGCCTGCACGAGATCGGTGCGCGGGTGCCGGAGGTGCTGCAGGCGGCGATGGCGATACCGCACGACGAGTTCGTGCTCGATGGGGAGGCGCTCGGTCTCGATGCCGACGGTCACCCGTTGAAGTTCCAGGACACGATGAGCGGACGCTCCGTGCTGCGACCGTTCTTCTTCGACGTGTTGCACGTCGACGGCCGGTCGTTGATCGACGAGCCGCTGCAGGTTCGCAAGTCGGTGCTGGCGCAGGCCGTTCCCTCGCACCTGCGCCTGCCCACCCTCGACACCAGCGATGCCGGCGAAGCGGAACGATTTGCGGCAGCGGCGGTGGCTGCCGGTCACGAAGGGGTGATGGTGAAGTCGCTCGACTCGCCGTACCAGGCAGGGCGCCGTGGTGCCGCGTGGCGCAAGGTGAAGCCGGTGCACACGCTGGACCTGGTGGTGCTCGCCGCCGAGTGGGGCCACGGCAGGCGTACCGGCCGGCTGAGCAACCTGCACCTGGGAGCACGAGGTGATGAGGGCTCGTTCGTGATGGTGGGCAAGACCTTCAAAGGCCTCACCGACGAGCTGCTGCGCTGGCAGACCGAAGCGCTGCTCGCCCGCGCGATCGGCGCCCCGGAAGCCGGCTACATCCAGCACGTGCGACCCGAGCTGGTGGTCGAGATCGCCATCGATGGCGTCCAGCGCAGCGTGCGGTACCCGGGCGGAGTCGCATTGCGGTTTGCGCGAGTGCGCGGCTACCGACCCGACAAGTCCGCCGCCGAGGCCGACACCATCGAGATGGTGCGCTCGCTGCTGTAGCCGACGGTGGTCGTTCCCGGCGCTCGACTGGCGCTGAATGATGATCCTGTGATCGCGCGCATGCCCTCGGGTAGGGTCGAAGCCGTCATGGCAACGTTGCGATTCAGCTTCGGCACGATGGGCTCGGGTAAGAGCACCATGGCCCTTCAGATCCACCACAACCTCGCGAGCCGCGACCTGTACGGCCTGCTGCTCACCACGCTCGATCGTGAAGGTGCGCAGGTCACCAGCCGGCTCGGCGTGGCAGCGCATGCCATCGAGGTGGTGCCCGATCTCGACATCTACAAACTGGCCGTCGACAACTGGCCCATCCACTACCTGGTGTGCGACGAGGCCCAGTTCTACTCGGTGGCGCAGTGCGATCAGTTGGGGCGAGTGGTCGACGATCTCGGTGTCGACGTGTTCGCGTTCGGCCTCATCACCGACTTCCGTGGCGAGTTGTTCGAGGGAACGAAGCGGTTCCTGGAGATCGCCGACGAGCGAGTGGCGATGCAGGTCGAGGCGCGTTGCTGGTGCGGTGCGCGTGCCACGCACAACGCTCGCGTGGTCAACGGCGAGATCGTTCGTACCGGCGAGACCGTGGTCGTGGGCGACACCGGCGATCACGCCGAGCAGCCGCTGTTCGGTGACGTGGTGCGCTACGAACTGCTCTGCCGCGCCCACTACCGCACCGGCGAGCTGGGCGAGTAGCCCGCCGCCGGCCGCGGCGGCACGTCAGAGAGTGTTGTCGGCGGTGTGGGCTCGGTGCTCGTGCTGCGACGCGATCACCACGTCGGCGGGGGCATTGCGCTCCCAGAGCACTGCGCCGAGGCAGGCCGTGATGACCCACAACGCGGCAACCACCGTGCACCAGGTCATCAGTGCCATCGCGGCGCCGATGGGCCCGAAGCCCTCCCACCCGCTGAGCAGCATCGGCAACAGCACGCGGGTGATCACACGGATGAGTGCCATGTCGAGGATCACCCCGGCCACGCCGCACCAGGCGAGGTGCTTCCACCCGTTGGCGCCATTGCGAACCAGCAGCGCAGGTGTGGCCGACCAGAGCAGGAACGACGGCAGCAGCCCGAGCAGGTTGAACACCATGTGAGGGATGCCCGCTACCTGCACCGTGCTGACGGCGACCGTGCCGATCTGCGTGCCGAGGAACAGGAAGAACCAGAGGCCACCGCGCCACACCTCCTCCAGGAAGGCGAACCGTTCGCGGCGCCATGCCCGCGCGAAGGTCTTGGCCACTTGCGATGCCATCGGGATGCCCCACACCAGGAAGCTGGCCAGACCGACCACGGTCCACGTGCTCTTCAGGCTGGCGCCGGTACCGAACAGGCCGCGCACCTGGCTGGCGCCATCGCCCTCCAGCTCCAGCTGGCGGATGAGCAGGTCGCCGAAGCTCAGCGAGTTGCTGAAGCCGCTGAACCAACCGAAGCCGATGAGGATGAGAGGGATCACCGTCGTGAACAGCTCGAGGGCCAACAGGCCACCGAGATCCAGGCCCTCGATCTCGAAGAACCGACGAGTGGCGGCCACGGGGAGCCCGAGCCGGCGCGATGCCTCGAGCTGCTCGACGCGGTTGGTGACGGTTCCCTTCAGTGCCTCGATCGGGTGATCTTCCATCGATCAGCGCACCGCCAGGCTGGTGATGATGCCCACCCACAGCAGCAACCACAGCGCGAACAGGATGAGGAAGCAGCTGCCCACGATGCCACACGTGCGCCCGGCGCTGACGGCGCCACGGTTGGTCCAGTTGACGCCGGGCTGTGCGTCGATCTCGCGCATGGCAGTGTTGCCCATCACCCACGCGAATGGGCCGCAGAGCCCGCAGAACACGAGTGAGAGGATGCCCAGCACCAAGATGGTGGTGCCATTGGGGTGCTCGCGGGGCACGCCGCCCCAGCCATAGGGATTGGGCGCGATGTGACCAGGTGTGTTGGTGCTCGACGGTGGCGGCGGAGGAGGTGCGCCCCATGGCGGCGGGTTGCTGCCTTCGTCGAACGTCATGGCACGAGTGTACGACGACGATCTTGCGGGTGCCGGCGGCTGGCACCACCGGCACCCGGCAATGGCCTGGCGCGATCACCGCACAAGGCCGTAGCATGCTCGCAACCGTTCGGGCCAACGTCGTCCCGTGCGCCACCAGCCGTTCAAACCGACTCCGTTCAGTCGACTCGTGGAGCAGAACTCGATGCATTCCCAATTTCCTGCGGGTCATCCCGCGCCCTCCGGCCTGTACGACCCCCGGTTCGAGCACGACGCGTGCGGCGTGTCGTTCGTGGTCAACATCAACGGGGTCGCCAGCCACGACATCGTCGCGATGGGCATCGGCGCGCTGTGCAACATGGAGCACCGCGGGGCCACCGGCGCCGAGGCCGACTCGGGCGATGGCGCCGGCGTGCTCATCCAGGTCCCAGATCGTTTCCTGCGCGGCGTCGTGCCCTTCGAGCTGCCGGTGGTCGGCTCGTACGCGGTCGGCCTCGGCTTCCTGCCTGCCGATGCAACCGATGCCGAGAAGGCGCAAGGCGCGATCGAGAGCATCATCGCCGACGAGGGTCTCTCGCTGCTCGGTTGGCGGGCTGTGCCGGTGCGCCCCGACTGCTTGGGCAAGACCGCCCGGGCAGTGATGCCGTCGTTCCAGCAGCTGTTCGTTGCCGAGCCCAGCGGTGCCGCAGGGATCGAGCTCGATCGCAAGCTGTTCGTGGTGCGCAAGCGCATCGAGCACGAACTGCCGGCCGAACAGCGCACCTACTTCCCGTCGCTGAGCAGCCGCACCCTGATCTACAAGGGCATGTTCACCACGCCGCAACTGGCCGAGTTCTTCCCCGATCTGTCCGACGAGCGCGTCGAGTCGGCACTGGCGCTGGTGCACAGCCGCTTCAGCACCAACACCTTCCCCTCGTGGCCGTTGGCTCACCCGTACCGATACATCGCACACAACGGCGAGATCAACACCGTGCAGGGCAACCGCAACTGGATGCGCACGCGGGAGAGCTTGCTGGCCAGCGACCTCGTGCCCGGCCTTGATCGGGCGTTCCCCATCTGCACGCCCGGTGGTAGCGACTCGGCGACGTTCGACGAGGTGCTCGAGCTGCTGCACCTCGGCGGGCGCAGCCTGCCCCACGCGATGCTGATGATGATCCCCGAGGCGTGGGAGAACCACGACACGATGGACGCCGAGAAGCGCGCGTTCTACCGCTTCCACTCGTCGCTGATGGAGCCGTGGGACGGCCCCGCCAGCGTGGCCTTCACCGACGGCACCGTCATCGGGGCAGTGCTCGACCGCAACGGCCTGCGCCCCAGCCGCTACTGGGTCACCGACGACGACATCGTCATCATGGCCAGCGAGGTGGGTGTGATCGATCTCGATCCCGCCAAGGTGGTGCGCAAGGGCCGGCTGCAGCCGGGGCGCATGTTCCTCATCGATACCGCGCAGGGGCGCATCGTGGGCGACGAGGAGGTCAAGCTCGGCCTGGCGCAGGCGCAGCCGTACCAGCAGTGGCTCGACGACGGCCTGGTGGAGCTGAAAGCCCTGCCGGAGCGGGAACACATCGTGTTCAGTCACCAGAGCGTGCTGCGTCGCCAGCAGGTGTTCGGCTACACGCACGAGGAGCTGAAGATCCTGGTCGCGCCGATGGCGAAGACCGGTCTCGAGCCAATCGGCTCGATGGGCACCGACACGCCGATCGCAGTGCTCAGCGAGCGGCCGCGGTTGCTGTTCGACTACTTCCAGCAGCTGTTCGCGCAGGTCACCAACCCGCCGCTCGACGCGATTCGCGAGGAGGTCGTCACATCGGTGGGCTCCACGGTGGGCCCGGAGGCCAACCTGCTGGCGCCCGGTCCGGAGAGCTGTCGCCAACTGGTCCTGCCCTTCCCCGTCATCGACAACGACGACTTGGCGAAGATCATCCACATCAACGACGGCGATGCCGGTGCGGCGGGGGAGTACCCGGAGCTGGCGGCCGTCGTCATCAGCGGTCTCTACCGCGTCAGCGGTGGCGGCTTGGCGCTGAAGCGGGCGCTGGATGCCATTCGCAGTGAGGTGAGCAAGGCCATCGCCGAGGGCGCTCGCATCATCGTGCTCAGCGACCGCAACAGCGACGACGTCTATGCACCCATCCCCAGCCTGCTGCTCACCGCCGCTGTGCACCACCACCTCATCCGCGAGCAGCAGCGTACGAAGGTGGGCCTGGTGGTGGAGTGCGGCGACGCCCGCGAGGTGCATCACATGGCACTGCTCATCGGCTACGGCGCCGGCGCGATCAACCCGTACCTCGCGTTCGAGAGCATCGAGAGCATGATCGCCCAAGACCTGCACGGGTTGGGCGGCATGGACCCGGCGAAGGCGCAGCAGCAGTACATCAAGGCCGCCGGCAAGGGCGTGCTGAAGGTGATGAGCAAGATGGGCGTCAGCACGGTGGCCAGCTACACCGGCGCGCAGATCTTCGAGGCCATCGGCCTCGGTCGCGACCTGGTCGACGAGTACTTCACCGGCACCGTCAGCCGTTTGGGTGGCATCGGTCTCGACGAGGTGGCTGCCGAAGTGGCGGCGCGTCACACCGAGGCGCACCCGCGTCGCCCCGAGGAGCGCGCGTACCGCAAGCTGGAGCTGGGCGGCGAGTACCAGTGGCGCCGCGAAGGCGACATCCACCTGTTCAACCCGGAGACGGTGTTCAAGTTGCAGCACGGCACGCGTGCCAAGCGCTACGACATCTTCCAGCAGTACACCGCCCTCGTCGACGGGTTGTCGAAGCAGGCGGCGACCCTTCGTGGCCTGTTCGAGCTGCGGGCCGAAGGTCGCGAGCCGGTTGCACTCGACGAGGTCGAGCCGGTGAGCGAGATCGTGAAGCGGTTCAGCACCGGCGCGATGTCGTACGGCAGCATCAGCATGGAGGCGCACGAGACACTGGCCATCGCGATGAACTCGATCGGAGCGAAGAGCAACACCGGCGAGGGTGGCGAGGACGCCGATCGATTGCACGACCCACAGCGGCGCAGCTCGATCAAGCAGGTCGCCAGCGGTCGCTTCGGTGTCACCAGCGAGTACCTCGTGAACGCCGACGATCTGCAGATCAAGATGGCGCAGGGTGCCAAGCCCGGCGAGGGCGGGCAGCTACCGGGTCACAAGGTGTATCCGTGGGTGGCCAAGACCCGGCACAGCACGCCGGGCGTGGGTCTCATCAGCCCGCCGCCGCACCACGACATCTACTCCATCGAGGATCTCAAGCAACTCATCCACGACCTCAAGAACTCCAATCCGGCGGCCCGTGTGCACGTCAAGCTGGTGTCGGAGGTCGGTGTCGGAACGGTGGCCGCCGGCGTCAGCAAGGCGAAGGCCGACGTGGTGCTCATCAGCGGGCACGACGGCGGAACCGGTGCGTCGCCGCTCACGTCCTTGAAGCATGCCGGCGCGCCGTGGGAGCTCGGCCTGGCCGAAACCCAGCAGACGTTGCTGCTCAACGGCTTGCGCGACCGCATCGTGGTGCAGGCCGATGGGCAGCTCAAGACTGGTCGCGACGTCGTCATCGCCGCGTTGCTGGGCGCCGAGGAGTTCGGCTTCGCCACCGCCCCGCTGGTGGTCAGCGGCTGCATCATGATGCGCGTCTGCCACCTCGACACCTGCCCGGTGGGTGTGGCCACACAGAACCCCGAGCTGCGCAAGAAGTTCAGCGGCAAGCCCGAGTTCGTGGTCACGTTCATGGAGTACATCGCCGAAGAGGTGCGCGAGCACATGGCGGCGTTGGGCTTCCGCACGATGCAGGAGATGATCGGTCACGTCGAGGTGCTCGACACCCGCTCGGCCATCACGCACTGGAAGGCGAAGGGGCTCGACATCAGCCCCATCCTCGCCGTGCCCAGCAACCCCTACGGTTCCACGCTGTTCCACTCGGTTGCGCAGGATCACGGGTTGGACGATGCGCTCGATCAGTTGCTGCTCCGCAAGTGTGCGCCGGCCATCGAGCGCGCCGAGGCAGTGACGCTCGATCTGCCCATCCGAAACGTCAACCGCACGGTCGGCACCATGCTGGGCTCGGCCATCACGAAGGCCCACGGCGGCGCCGGCCTGCCCGACGGCACGATCTCGCTGAACTTCCGCGGCTCGGCCGGGCAGAGCTTCGGTGCGTTCGTCCCCGCCGGCGTCACCATGACGCTGGAGGGCGATGCCAACGACTACGTCGGCAAGGGCCTGTCGGGCGGACGAGTGGTGGTGCGGCCGGATCGTGCGGCGTCGTTCGCCGCCGAGGACAACGTGATCGCCGGCAACGTCATCGGGTACGGAGCAACCAGCGGCGAGATGTACTTGCGCGGCCTGGTCGGTGAGCGCTTCTGCGTTCGCAACTCCGGCGCTACCGCAGTCGTTGAGGGCGTGGGCGACCACGGTTGCGAGTACATGACCGGTGGGCGAGTGGTGGTGCTCGGGCCCACGGGCCGCAACTTCGGCGCGGGCATGAGCGGCGGCATCGCGTACGTGTACGACCCACTCGACATGTTCGAGGCGAAGCTGAACCGCGACATGGTGCAGTTGCAACAACTCGACGATGTCGATCGCTCGTTCGTGTTGGCAACAGTCGGGCGCCATGCCGCGCTCACCGGGTCGCCGGTGGCGCAACGCATCGTCGCCGACTGGGTGGGTGAGGCCGGGCACTTCAAACGGGTGATGCCTGTCGACTACGAACGGGTGTTGGGCGTGATGGCACGAGCCGAGGCCGACGGTCTCGACGAAGCAGCAACCTTGGACCGAGTGATGGAGGCGAGCCGTGGGTGAGGCCACCGGTTTCATGCAATGGACGCGGGTCACGCCGAAGCGGCGCCCCGTCGAGCTGCGGTTGCACGATTGGAACGAGGTGTACGAGCCGTTCCCGAACGACTCGCTCACGCTGCAAGCAGGTCGGTGCATGGACTGCGGCATCCCGTTCTGCAACAACGGGTGTCCGTTGGGCAACCTCATCCCCGACTGGAACGACCTGGTCTACCGCGATCATTGGCGCGACGCGATCGATCGCCTGCACGCCACCAACAACTTCCCCGAGTTCACCGGCAGGCTGTGCCCTGCGCCGTGCGAGTCGGCCTGCGTGGTGGGCATCAGTGGCGACCCCGTGGCCATCAAGCAGGTCGAGGTGGAGATCATCGATCGCGCGTGGGCCGAGGGCTGGGTCGGTCCACAGACGCCAACGGTCAAGACGGGCAAGCGTGTCGTCGTCATCGGCAGCGGCCCGGCCGGCCTGGCGGCAGCGCAGCAACTCACTCGGGCCGGTCACGATGTGGTGGTGCTCGAGCGAGCCGACCGCATCGGTGGTCTCCTGCGCTACGGCATCCCCGAGTTCAAGATGGAGAAGCGACACCTCGACCGCCGCATCCAACAGATGGAGGCCGAGGGCACCGAGTTCCGCGTCAACGCACCGGTGGGCGACGGCATCGACATCGAAGTGCTGCTCGCGTCGTACGACGCACTCGTGCTCGCGTGTGGCGCCACCTCGGCGCGCGACCTGCCGGTGCCCGGCCGCGAACTGGCGGGCATCCACCAGGCGATGGAGTACCTGCCGCTGGCCAACAAGGTGCAGCAGGGCGACCTGCCGGTCTCGCCGATCGATGTCGCCGGCAAGCACGTCGTCATCATCGGCGGCGGCGATACCGGCGCCGACTGCCTGGGCACCGCTCATCGCCAGGGCGCTGCGTCGGTGACGCAGTTGGAGATCATGCCGCAACCGTCGGTCGTGCGTGGTGCCAACAACCCGTGGCCACAGTTCGCGATGGTCTACAAGGTCACGTCTGCTCACGAGGAGGGTGGTGAGCGGCTGTACAGCGTGAACACCGAACGGTTCGTCGACGACGGCAGCGGCCGCGTGCGCGCCTTGGTGCTGCACGAGGTGCAGATGGTGGAGGGGCGCTTCCAGAAGGTGGAGGGCACCGATCGCGAGATCCCCGCCGACTTCGTCTTCCTGGCGATGGGCTTCGTCGGCCCGGAGAAGGGCTCGTGGCTCGAACAGCTCGGTGTGTCCTTCGACGAGCGCGGCAACGTGGCTCGCAACGATCGCTACATGTCGAACGTGCCGGGGGTGTTCGTGGCCGGCGACATGGGCCGCGGCCAGAGCCTCATCGTCTGGGCGATCGCCGAAGGCCGGTCGTGCGCGGCCGGTGCCGACGCGTGGTTGATGGGTGAGACCCAGCTGCCGTCGCCCATCGCACCGACGGCGCGCCCACTTCAGTAACGCGGTGCCCTAGGCTGGCATTCATGCAGGTCAAGTGGTGGGTTCCAGTTCTCGTCGGTTCGGCGCTGTTCAGCGCATGCGGTGATGGGTCAACCGCCAGCAGCACCACGGCGGTCAACCTCAGCAGCACCGCCTTCGCCACGCTCGCCCCCACCGAGACCACGGCCGTCGTCGTCACCACCATTGCGGGCGAGGGGTCTGTGTCGGTCGCCGAACAGGAGTACACCGTCGTCTCCGGCGACTATCTCTTCGGCATCGCATCTCGGTTCGGGGTCACCGCCGATGCAATCGTGCTGGCCAACGGCTGGGTCGACGGCATCTCGCATCCGCTCTCTCCCGGCGACAAGATCAAGATCCCCAGCGGCGCCATCGTTCCGGCACCGGTCACCACCGCGGTACCCGGAGCCGTCACCACCACCGCCGCGCCGGCGAGCACCGACACCACGGCAGTGGCACCCGACAGCAACGGCTGCACGCCGGGCACGCACGAGATCGTCGCCGGCGACCTGCCGGGCAACGTTGCCACCAAGTACGACGTCACCGTTGCGCAGCTCGATGCCGCCAACGTCAACACCAAGGGCTATACGAACTTCGTCGTCGGCGTCAAGATCATCATCCCCTGCCCGTAGCCGCGGGCCGGGTGCTCACACCAGGGTGATCTGCACGCCGCACAGGTGCATCGTGTCGCCTGCGCGTGATCGGTCGCTGGCCACCAGCTCGATCTCGTCGATGCCTTCGCCGCGATCGGTGGCCGGTTGGAACCGTGCGCCATTGGTCAACCCGCACTGCCGCCAACGCTCGCTCATCGCGTGCGGGTCGATGGCGCCCACCACCACGCCGGCGATCGCGCTGACCACGCTGGTGTCCTGGTGGGCCTGCCACGCCGGGCCACCCCAGCGCCAGGCGCCGTTGGGCACGGGCTGGTCGAGGCTGACGATGGCGCCGCCCACGTCTGCCGGGTGCAGGTGCCGACCGCGGATGTCGTCGAAGTCGCCACGCCACACCACCCGCACCCCGTTGGCCGCAAGCTGCGCTTCGCGCCGGTCGAGGTCGTCGACCTCGTAGATCGCCATGTAGCCGCCGTCGCCGATGCGCTTGTCGAGCAACCGACCGGCAGTGGTGCCCGGCTGCGTGGGCGAGACGACTTCCAGGAACTGGTCGCCGATCATCATCAGGGCGTTGCGTAGTCCGAACGCGGCGACGCCCGGGTCGTGGAAGCACACCGTGAGCCCGAGGTGCTCGCACAGTTCACCGACCACCGCGTCGAGATCGCGAGCCACCAATGCCACCTGCCGAAGTCGGATCATGCCCTCAGCCTCGCGCGACGAGGGAGCAGTAGCGTGAGCCGCATGCTCACCACCATCCAAGGACGAGTGCTCGGCTGCCTGCTGGAGAAGGAACGCACCACGCCGGATCAATACCCGCTCACACTGAACGCGTTGGTGCTGGCATGCAATCAATCAACGTCGCGCGACCCGGTGATGCATCTGGTCGACCACGAGGTGGAGACCGTGCTGGCGGGGCTGAAGTCGGAGACCTTGCTGCGTTACGTGCACCCCTCGCACGGCCGCAGCGTCACCCGCTATCGGCAGGTTGCCGACGAAGCGTGGGCGCTCGATCCGCCGGCGGCGGCGTTGGTAGCCGTGTTGTTGCTCCGCGGGCCACAGACGGTGGCCGAGTTGCGCACTCGTACCGAGAGGATGCATGCGTTCGAGTCGCCGGAGGCGGTCGAGACCGTGCTGCGCGAGCTGTCACTGCGCGGCAGCGTGCAGCTGCTCGACCGGCAGCCCGGGCACAAGGAACCTCGTTGGCAGCAGCTGCTGGCCGAGGAGGCCGAGCCCACGTCGGTGCCGGCAGGAGCGGTGATGTTCGGTGGTCGCGCGGCCGCCGGCAGCACGGTCGGGGGTGGCATGGTCGCCGGCAGCACAGCCGCCGGCAGTACAGTCGCCGGTGGCATGGCCGAGCGTCTGGCGGCGCTCGAAGCCCGAGTGGCCCGCTTGGAGGCTGCGCTGGGGGATCTGCTGCCCGATGAGACGGGCCCGGCCACCGATGGCCGCGACGGTGCTGGTGTTCGCACGCCGATGCCGGCCGAGCTGGCAATCGAGTCGTTCGGCCCCGAACGGTGAATGCACGGAAACCTACGTAGCCACCATTGCATTCACGAGTCGGGCCCGAAGGGTCGCGTCGGCGCCGGCGGTAGCGCTTCGTGCAGGGTGGCGACCATCACCGGTGACGTGGTGACCACGTCGTGGTAGGTGAACTGCATCGCGGTGAACCCATCCAGCTGCAAGCGGTTCAGGCGCTCCGCGTCGTTCTGCATCTGCATCGGGGTTCTATGGAACGCGTAGCCGAGCAGCTCGACGATCACGTTGGTTCCGGGAAACCGACAGTCCACCCGCACGAGCTTCTGGCGACGCGTCGCGACGACCTGCTGAGTGATCGGCCGAGGGAGCCCGAGCTCGCCGAGCAGATCGAGGAAACTCCGTTCCAGCCACGAGTGCCCGCCCTTGGAGAGCTCGGCTCCCGCCATCACGGCGAGCAGCTTGTCGAGACCGGGCCGGCCGCGCCGGCGCAGTTCCATCATTCGGCGGTGCAGGAAGTCGTCGGTCGTCAAGCCATCGCGAACCGCTGAGTCGAGTGCCGTCGTGAGCCGCTTCGTCGCCTCGGTTCGAGCGAGCTCGATCAGAGTGCGTGTGGCCGAGAGGCTTGGAATCCCGTGCACGCTGCCGAGGTCGAGCTGGTTGTACGTCCTCATCCGATGCACGATGTGATCCACCCGGTGCGGAGCGCGATTGATGGGCACCACGAGGTGGAAGGGCTTGGCCAGATGGAAGCCGTCGAAGCCGAGCAACGCCGACGCGGTGGTTCCGTACGCCCAGCACGGCGACCCGACAGAGTCGATCACTTCCCGCAGCTCGTCGAGCAGGCGGAGGAACTTCAGGGGCGGATGCTGCCCGATGCGGATGCCGCTGTTGACTCGGCTTCGTAGCGCCGGCTCGACTGCACGTGATGGCGTGAGCGAACGCTGACCTTGAGTGACCGCATCGCGGCGACCATTGGCCATGCCGACCGATTCAACCGTCCTCCAGCCGGCACGCCAACCCCGCGCCCCACAACGCGATGCTTCGGCCCCGAACGGTGAATGCACGGAAACCTACGTAG